>Ga0315338_1000193_pt1 | contig 222827 bp, 196 predicted proteins | sample ASW8metaG_FD_204518 | JGI IMG/M metagenome (GOLD analysis project Ga0315338, IMG submission 204518) | Ammonia-oxidizing marine archaeal communities from Monterey Bay, California, United States - ASW #8 | ecosystem: Environmental > Aquatic > Marine > Coastal | place: USA: California | collected...
CAAATCGACTTCTTGAAGCACTTGATGTTTAAACTCGCCCGTGAAGTGTCGCCGCTTCAGTTTCATTTCCGCCTCCTTTGAGTAAAAGGAAGCTTAACTTTTTGTCTCGGTCAAGGGTTCAGTCCAACGTGTGGCTCAGATTTAACAAAGGATAAGGTCCGTTGATGTCCAGGTCCTGTAGATAATCACGCAAACGGCAGCTATGATGAAACCCTGGTCGCGTTTCGGACCTCATTGACAAAACGTTCATTTTGGGACGGTCTTAGTTGCTGTATGTCACTTACAGACAACTCAACAAATGCTGCTGGAAGCTTCTGATGCGCCGCATCAAGGCGCCGTTGAACTGCGGACAAAGGCAAGTGGGTAAAACGCGCAATATCCGCCCGCGTAGAACCGAAAACATACGCCATAATGGCTATGAGGCGCTCATAGGGGACCATTACTTGTAACATGTTTGCAATATCCGCGCCTTGATCTTCTGCGTTGTAATCGGGTTGGCTGCCATGACCAGTCTTAGTGCCCTCACAACATGTCTTGGTATACTGAAATAGTGTTAGCATGAGTTCATCATCATCATTGACAGGTGCCACATGATTATAGAGATCCGCAAATGCGAGTATAGCCAATTTGCGTGCCTCATTAATTCGACCAATCCGACCAAAAATATAACCGACTACCAGATCCTGAAATAGGTTTACCAGTTGGATAAAATAGGCCGGTTCTCTTGTCCGAAAGGGACCACGCTCATGTTCTGATATGTCTGCAGGCACGTTCATAAAATACTCCGGATTCAACTCTGAAATCCACAACAGGGACTCACATGATATTGTTTATGCGACACGCCCACAAGCAAAAACTGAAGGCGCTTCGAGTACTTTAATATGTTGCACACTGAGGTTATCCGCGTGCAACATATAGGCGCGATGGCGGACGGGTATCAGAAAGCACAGAACCTTCAGTTATCGGGAACATCCTATATGTGTCTATATGAAGCGGAGAATTCCGAGCCCAATTTATCGGGGATAATTGGGGGCATAAATAAAAACGGGTTTGTGTTTGGAGTTTATGTGAACCGGATATCACGGCATTCGACGGCTTACGTATTAAATCTTGTAGCCGGGCAAGGCCACTTAAGCATGCCCTGGAAATTCAATATAAAGACAGTTCCGTGTGTTATTTATGGGTGCACGTCTCAATATATAACCCTATAAAATCCATAAGTTTGCCCACGACGTTTTCTCGCGCCAGACCACGATCGTGTTGGAGTCGCTTTCTGGGGTTTTATGATACGGTAAGAAAAAATAAGTAATTCGTCCGAGCTGCCAGCATATAGCAGTTCCGTTATATGTTTTTACATAGGCTATGTCGGGTTCACCATATCTCAGCAGTTGGTTACTTTGATACACCACGATCAAAATCTGTTGCGCGATGCCTTGGAGCTCGTCGTGGGACGTTCTGTATATCTTCTGATTCAGGGCAACAAGATATTCCCCGGGACCGCTTATACCCTGTAGAGGAATTACCGAGGCCTCTATAAGAACATTGCCATCCATCAGACTAAATTGTAGTACCGTGTGATCCACGTTGATCAAGGCATCGAAATCATATTTTGCGGGAACAGGGCCTCTACCCTGCATGGTTTCCACTGATCCGGTTAATCCCATGATGATACGACTGCCGTCGGCACCGAAAATCAATATGCTTATTATAATAAAAACAGGCAGAATTCTCCGTGGCATAATGCCTCCCTTACTAAAATACTAAATATATGTTACCTAAACGTGTGTATGTATAATAAACCTTTGTATAGTATTTGGCAAGTATTATTTTCCAGTAATACTGATATAAGGGTAATAAATCCACAAATTATAATTGACGGGCCCATGGCCAGAGGGTACCGTTGTGTCACTATATTTTCCTGATAGTCCTTGCCCAGGTATTTTTCTATGGTTTTCGCTTTAGCCAGGGACTCAACAATTATTAAATACTTTGACATAAACAACTTCCGATCCTATTCTCCCAGATGCGTTACATAGCTGGCAGATCATATTCACTATGGTGGTGATCCAATGATATTTTGAAATGTAAAGGCGATGACAAGTTCTGTTTACGCGGTGAGAATCCAGTCACGAACCAGTTGCCTTCCCTACCGCTGTCATAAACACGATAATAGTTTCCGAATCCTACGGTGTTGTCTCCCCACATCAGCGGTTCCGCTCCGGTTGCTTCCCGCATTAATGCCAGAACCATATAACAGTGGCGACGTTTCCGTTCGTTTTCGTTTAAGAGTTATTTTATACGCCTCAAAACCAGCTCTTCCATGGTCTCGTATTCCTGAACCTGCATGGCCAGTTCAAAGATTTCCTTCAGGGACATGCCCGACACATCATATTTATAGGCACGGTGGATATATGTCGTATTATCCGTGAATACGCCGTATCCTTGCCATTCACCAATCAGCCATTCTATCTCCTGTAAACGCTCCACAAAGCGTGCAGGCGGTTTTGGTGGGGAATCCTGGGGCTCTGTAGCGTAGATTGACTCACAAGGGGTAGTTAAACTGATTATAATTCCGAAGATACCCGGTAATGTACCATCGCATAAAGAAGTCCTCCTACACGCGTCAGGGTTAATCGTTTGGATCTTTAGGTCTGCTATCATAAATAATAGTGTCTCTGGTCTCTCTGTTAAGCAACCGTATACATTTCATAGAGGTTGTCTCAGAACCCCGAATGAGAAATATATAAGTATATAATATAGGAGAGGCCATGCGATAGATATGGTCAAGAACGCCCTATCGATTTTTCTTGTCTGTCTGGAGCATACGGTGATATAGCGCCCGCAGTTTTCTATCTAATGTCATCCGGAATACCGAAGGAGGGCACATCATGGCTGATATTCTACCGATCCACCAATATATTACCAACGACCTATTCCGACAGGCTATCGGCCTGCTTGACGCCGGTCGTGTCGCCGCCCTTGCCGCCCATCTCGACCAATATCCCAGCCTTCTCTCGGAGACGGCGAGCTTCTCTGAGACGTTCTCCATCAGCGGCACCCTACCAGGCCAGTATTTCGAAGCTCCGAAGCTCCTTTGGTTTGTTGCCGAGAATCCCATTCGCAACAGGGCGTTGCCTGACAATATCATCGACATCATCCAATGCATCATCGACCATCAGCGCAAGCACAGTGACAACACGCTGCAACACGATCTTTATACAACCCTGGCCCTCGTCACCTCCGGCAATGTGTCGCGGGAAACCGGCATGCAGGGCGATCTTGTGAACGTCCTCGTCAAAAATGGAGCCGACCCCAACTGCGCCGAGGCGGCGCTGGCCCATGGCGAACATCATGCCGTTCAAGCTCTCCTTGACGCCGGCGCAGAAGTGAATCTTCTTATCGCCGCTGGCATGGGCTTCATCGAAGATCTTGAGCGCCTGCTGCCCGATGCCGATGCCGATACGAGACAAAAAGCGCTTTCTTGCGCTGCCAATTGTAGCCAACCCACCGCCTGTCGCATCCTTATCGACAATGGTGTCGATCCGAGCCAGTACAATCCCCAGGGGTTCCACGCTCATTGTACACCCGTACACAGTGCCGTCGAGACCGGTTCTTACGAAACTGTCACCACACTGGTGTCACGCGGAGGGGATACGACCATCAAGGACCGTATACATGACAGTGACGCTCTCGGCTGGGCGCAACACCTGGAATATGATAGTATCATTGAGCTTATTGAATTCGCCCGTCGCTACATGCCTATTGTTGAGGCCGTCAAAGCCCGAGATATCGGCATGCTCGGCGTTCTGCTGGACGAACATCCCGATCTGGTCAACGCAACGATTGGCGACAATCCTCGTACGCTGTTACATTTCGCGACAGATGGCAACGTCATCATTGATGACGGGGAGGTCGTCCGGCTGCTCATCGCCAGTGGCGCGAATGTCCATGCTCGTTTCAGCGGTCCGCACGAAGAGACGCCCTTGCATTGGGCGGCCAGTATTGATCATACCCGTGCCATTGATGCCTTACTCGATGCTGGTGCGGACATTGACGCTGGTGGTGCCGTTATAGGTGGCGGCACAGCATTGACCGACGCAGTAGTTTTCTGCCGGTGGAATGCTGCCCAACGGCTTGTGGATCGTGGCGCGGCCTATGATGTTTGGCACGCTGCCGCCATGGGCGACCTTGATAAAGTCAAAATTATGTTCGACGTCAATGGCGCCTTGCACGAGGACAGTCCACGCTTGCCGAATACACATGACTGGGGCGAGAAGGAACTCATCAACGGTGCGTTCTGGATGGCATGCCGCCGTGACCTGAACACCGCCCAGTATCTCCACTTGCGCGGTGCTGATATCAATGCTGTACTCTATACCGGTGATGCACCCCTCGATGTGGCTCGTATCGCCGGGCAAACCAGGATCGAATCCTGGTTGCTCAGCCTCGACGCGAAGTCCTCCTCTAAACTGATTAAGGGTGATGCTTTGTGACGATCGACGACTAAAATATTGCTTGACGTGTGACCAGGATGGTCCGACATGACGAACGGAACGCAATGCACGGGCATTGCAAGTATTGATGACGTTGGAACCGCTGCCATGGGTGTGCAATCCTACCTGAAAGCGTAACGTCAGCGTGAAATTTCTGCGATATCTCGATAACATACACATACTACGAACAACCATTGACGTAATGGGGCAATTCCGGTATAATTTGGAAAGCGAAATCGGGCGTTCCCCATCATTATTTTCAGCCCTGCGATGTGCAATTGCGCTGTGCAGGCTTCAAGGCGAATACATAACTCTTCCGTGGTCACGGGCAATCGTCATCATACTATATGTTAGGTTGAAAGCCTGTAATAACTACAATACATATAAATTCACGCCAACTCCGGTTTATCAGACAACAGATCCGATATCTATCCAATAGTTGCATTTAGATGGAGGCAAACAGCGGACAAAGCTACATTTACCGTTATGATGATTGCTGCTGTAAATTATGATAATTTGGTACAGTTCTATCATCTATCTGTCGGGCTGGATATTTCAGAGAAGACCGAAGCATATACTATGCTTAAGGATAAAGAATCAGGCCAGATGTTATGTATTACAAATGGCGAATCTGTAAAACAGACAAGTCCCGGTATTAAAGTGGCGGATATGGAGGCTACATTAAGAATGCTTGAAGAGCCCGGCGGACATGTAATAAAACAGTGGGTTTATGCGTCCATGGAGGGCGCGAATTGCAAGGATTCTGAAGGTAATGAGGTCTTGATCTGGCAAACGCTTGAATAAATTTACCCCGGAGGAATTATGAACCCGATGCCTTGCCCGTTTTGTGGCGCAATGCCAGAAACCTTCCAGCCAATGATAGAAAGAGATGGGACAATCGCCGCGCAAATCCGGCATCCGGCAACAAAAAGGTGTCCGTTGGATATGTTGGTGTTCCGTTTGTATGAATGGAACACAAGAGAGACCCTTGAGAAAAGCGACGAAATTGAGACGAAATCCACCCCCTGATTCTTAGTAATGGAAACACCACTAACACGATTTCGGCCACATCATACATGGTGTCTCCTACAGGGGGCATAGTATTTGAATATGCCTACAGCTGTTGCTATACACAATCTAATAGGTATCAATCAGCATACACCTATCATCCCTGGTGTATTCCGATCCAGACCGAATCGATTTCTAGTCCGTTGCGCTATATATGGTCGAGAGATAGACGCCTTTATGCCCAATCCAGGACGGATGGGCGAAATTTTACTGCCTGGTGCAAAACTTATTCTGATGGACCACGGGAGATCGATACAACGTAAAACACGTTACACTGTGATGGCGGCTCATGTACGGGGGCAGGTGGTATTTCTCCATACCCATAAGAGTAATCTGGTTGCACGGTGGCTGGTCGATACTGGGCGTATACCGGCTTTGGCCGACTACCGTGTGGTCCGGGCAGAGGTACCTCACGGGCGCAGTCGGTTCGATTTTCTTCTAGACGGTCCAGAAGGACCGCTGTTACTGGAGGTCAAATCCTGTACCTTGGTGGCCAACGGCCTGGCGATGTTTCCCGATGCAGTAACTAAGCGAGGACGGCGCCATATGATCGAACTGGCCGCCATCAACGCGCAAGGGCATCGGGCGGCAGTTCTGTTTTTGATCCACAATGCTTCAGCCGGGTATTTCCTCCCCGACTATCACACGGATATTAATTTTGCCGAAACTTTTAAAAATATAGAAACAATTTTGCCAGTCTACGCTGTAGCCATAGACTGGCGCCTGGACCTGACCATCGGGGAACATGTAGAAACAGTGACCATTCCTTGGGATGTGATACGCAGGGAGGTCGTTGATAAAGGGAATGTAATAATATGAGGCGAGAAAACCGGTTCATTCACCGTTTCATTGACTGACTACAGTGGAATTTTATCTGATTGCCTGCGCCGGATAGAGACCGCAGCAAGGAAGGCTGGTTCGTATTCTGTAAAAATTATATTTCCGGTAAGGTCTTCAAAAGATCAAACGGCCACGATGCTGCATGCGCTTGAAGCACTATATGGCCAACTTCACTACGGTTCTATACACGAAGGATGCCTGAAAACCTATATATTTAATACGAGAGATGATCCTGCTCGGCAAAGAGCCTATCAGGATCTGATACTCGATTTTCGGATGTCGCCCTCTCTATTGGATTCATGTACTACGGACGGATAAAGGGATAGCGGTCGGTATTATTCTGCTGTTTTTTTCCCGGGGTATAAATCGGCTCGCCTATAAGCCCGCACTGGATACTTCGTTGTGACCTACCACATACTTACTAAGGTCACACCTTCGGACGACGGATGTAACCTTTTATGGGTCAATAGAATGCAGAGAAGATATAAACCGGCACCTTAAGACTTCAAGATTGTAGATAGTGCCACATCAACGTCTCGTGTCTTAAGTGGAAAACCGTGGTCGCTGGCACAATAACGTAGCCCTTGCGGAAAACCGTTTATAACCCAATTGAATGCTCGGAGCGGCCTTCACGTTTCTAAGGAGGAGGACAGCATGTCATCAGAAGAACGAGTATATACCATACTTGATATCTGTTCAGCAGCGGAAAAAGGCGACACAGCCCTACTGAAAAACGTCATAGCCGCCGCCCCCCATCTGGTCCGTCAAGATACTGCGGCCAACGACGAGCATCAGGCTATCCACCATGCGGTCTACGGCGGCCATACGGAGGCGGTGCGCCTCCTGTTGGCGGCGGGGTCAGACCCGCTCAACGGCATTTACCCCCATCGAGAGGCGACTACGGCCTATGCTATGGCACAAGATCGGGGTATGACTGATATCGTGGAGGTCATTGACGTGTGGCTCTCGGAGCATCGGGGCGCATCATCGGCAGGGCAACAATTTACCGAAGCTGCGGAGGCAGGTGACTATGACACATTGATCCGAATGCTGGATGAGCAGCCGGACCTGATTAATGCGACGGACGTGAGGGGCCGTACGGCGCTGTTCAAGGCGATTGATCGAGGGACCCCTTCCATGGTTAACCTTCTTCTGGATCGGGGCACCGCTGTCGATCATAGGGACGCGAACGGCGAAAGTCCTCTTGCCGCCTGCCTGTTCCACAGTTGGAAAGTTCCGGACGATCAGTATGCCGTCTATACGGCCATAGGCGGCATACTGATCGGTCGGGGGGCGCCGTATACGGTGTGGGCCGCAGCGGCCATGGGAGATGTAGAGGGCGTTCGTCGAAAACGCGACGAGATCGAGGAGGCGCTACAGGATCCGAACGGCCCCCATCCGGTTACCGTGACGGCCTTCCGGGGCCATGCCGAAGCGCTTCATTCGCTCCTGGATGCGGGGGCGGACCCGGATGCGCCTTATACCATCAATGTAGCGGGAGAGACCATAGACCAGTGGGGTCAGCCGCTGTGGCTGGCATGCAACCGGGGCCATCATGAAGTAGTCGAATTACTTCTCAAACGGGGCGCCCGCGCTAATGTAGCCCTGTATGCGTCCGGCAGCGCCGTACAGTGGCCTTATCAGGCGGGGAATCGCCGTACGGCTGATCTGATGTTCCTGTACGGGGCGGTGGGCGACCCTTTATCCTACTGTCTCATTGGTGATATGGCGGCGCTGTCCGAACATCTTGCAGCCCATCCTGATGAAGGCAAGAGCCTTTTGTGGAGCGCCCTGCTGGCTGGGAATGAAACCGTAGTGGAACATACGCTGACCCATGGACCGCCTGTACCGAAGGAACAACAGTTCACTCTGCTTTCACAGGCCATCCGCGGGTGGCGGATCGGCAATCTGAAAATCAATAACGAGAACTGGGACCGCCGCAGCCTCCAACGCAACCTGGAGCGTCTGCTCGACCACGGGTTCAACCCGAATCTGAGGAATTACCGGACCTCCCGGGCCGACTTCACCATTCTGCATCACCTCGCTGCGAAGACCTGCAATGCGGCAGCATACGGCCATACGGAAGAGGAGATGATCGACTTCGCACGCGTGCTCATAGACGCCGGCGCCGATGTGAATGCCCTCGAGAACCAGCTTATGTCAACGCCGCTTGCCTGGGCCGCCCGGCAGGGCAACGGCACTCTGGTACGCTACCTTCTGTCACGCGGCGCTGACCCCGACCTTGCCGGATCGGCGTGGGCTACCCCAATGGCCTGGGCTGAGAGGAAAAACCATGAAGACATAGCCTCCTTACTGGTCGACAAAGGGACGATAAAGAACTGACGGCGCATGTCCGCACTTTGGCAGTTGCTCTGAAGTCATTCGTTTATTTTAACAAGGTTGTCTGTCTTAATTTTTCCGGGTTAGGTTATGCAGGGATAGCGCACTGCGGCTATGAATGCCCATGAACCGCTTTACAGGCTGTTGAACACAAAGTACGATCCCGACCGCGAGGACGAATCGTCGCTGTCTTGAAATAGTATCCGAAACTGGCGGTCTCCGTCTGGCAGGGACCCGGCAAGGGCGGAAAGCCTTTCGTTTTCGGAAGCACTCCTCTGCATTACGCAGCCAACGACGGAAAACTCCGGCTAATGCGATGGGTGGCTCACCGCTTATGTCGTTAAGCATTACCTCGACAGGAAGACGCTTCGCCAGGGGTGGATGGCCACGAACGACCTTATGGCTGCCCGCACCGGATGGAGCTTGACCGCCGAGCGGAAGGTGAAGCGGCCTGAAGGGCTCGATCTTCCAGCGCTTCTGGGTCGAATCGAGTCTGAAATGGGGAACGCCGCGCCGGAAGTGCAATGGGTGCATCTCACACTTTTACATGAATCTACCTGGTACCCGTATAGTGGCGCAGGGGAGGAGATCACATGAGTAACCGAATCGAACAGCTGTGGCCCCTCTTTCTCGTGGGCGACATGGCTGTGTCTCTCGCGTTTTATCGAGATACGCTGGGTTTTAAAGTCGTAGGCACCGCAGGGTCCGAGGGCTCCATTTTCTGGTGCCGACTCCAACGCGGCGGAGCCTGTCTTATGCTTCAGCAGATGGACGCCGGCGATTCGTTCATTCGTTCTCGCGATGCGTTCTATATCGTCTGCGACGACGCAGACGCGATCTACGAGGAACTGAGTGGGAAGGGACTGGAGATAAAGCCGCCTTCGGTCGCCTATTACGGCATGAAACAGGTAGCCGTGCCTGAGCCGGATGGCCGGGAGATCGTGTTTGAGAGCCGGACGATGGACTGGGCTGAATGACCGTCGAGAAGGAGGATAGATGATGATAGTTTCAATGACGAGCATATTTGTAGACAATCATAGTATTTGGGACAACGGATATTCACGCAGAAATAGAGAAGTTAAAGAAAAATGGTGTGCAGTTCCGCGATGACCTACTAAGCCTGAATGGGGACTCCAGAACCTATTTGAGGATACATTTGGGAATTTGATAATAATCGAAGAGACATCCATCAAGGAGTAGAACGCTTGTTCGAGATAGCACCGATCACATCGAAATCGCTCAGCGATCTTGCTTCGCTCTTTGCATGTGGACCCGTGAGCGTCGGGCCGCCCAATACGTCCGCATTGATCTATACATCCTACCGATTTCAGCGGTGTCTCTACCCGTGTAAATGGGTACATGGCCTTCCAAATACGAGAGTGAGATGAATAAACCGAAAATCAACAGCATGGTGCCGGTCTTTGGGATTGACTCGTATGAAGAAGCGGTCGAGCACTACGTCGACTGGCTGGGATTCAAGATCGACTGGGAATGGCGAGAGGCACCGGGACAGCCGGTCGTCATGGCTATATCCCGAGATGAAGTCGCGTTTATGTTGAACGAACACCCGAGTACGCCGCGTCCCTCAGAGGTCCATTTGAAAGTGACCTATATAGATGCCCTTGTCGACGAATGGAATACAAGGCGACCCGGTTCGGTGACCATCAGAATCGGGGAACCGTATGAGTTTCCGGATCTTCCCATAACAGATCCATCTGGAAATCAGTTGGTATTCGAGGGCGAAAATTCCGAGGAAGAAAAGGAGGCCCGGAAAGCGAATGTGCCTAAGATGCGCACCTACATTCAGCAACATCTGGATGCAGGAAAATCGTTCCCCACACCGGAGGAAGTCCGCGCAGCAATCGGACCGGACCTCGGCACGGCCATAGAAGTCCTCAATGAGTTCCCTGGATATGGAGAAGCTTTTGAAGCCCGCCGAAAAAGTGATCTATGATCACCCGAGTGGGTACGGCATCATGGACGTGTTTCACCACCGGTATAGGGTCCAAGTCGAGAAAGACATGGTTGAACGCAGGAAGGTTTATCGACCTCTAATGGCCTACGCGCGGCGCTCGAGACAAGGTCCATGCGGCGGCCTTCAAAACATGGCTGCTGGGACAGATCCATCACCTGAAGACCTGCGTCATATGTTGGACCATAATAAATCATCGGAGTAGAAGTCTGATCGTCGAGCCCTACGGACCGTCATAGCCGGGCAGCTCCCGCGCTTTGAGAACGGGGTGTTTTTGTGCCTCAAGCATGAGGCAGAGACTCGATACGACTTCATCGACCGTATCTCCGGCGGGGCCAACCCCATCGGCTGTTCAGAATCTGACGCAGTCGTCCTCGTAGTACACTTTCCGTATGTCGAACCAATGGTTATCCTCTGTGTCCCGATGTTCCATGATGCGATAGTTCCAACTCATAGCACGCCCTTTCTATCGGCTCATAGGCCGTTCTTAGATTACCGTCCATCAACCGTCTGAGCAGGGTGCAACAGAATAATAACCACCTCGTCATGGACATTTGCAAAAAAGCCGGCACGTATGCGTAGTGGGGGTTTTTATTCATGATAGCGTGAGGTCCCAGGGTTCCGATCGATGTACGGAAAGAGCCCGTTAATCCGTTTCGGGTTTATGATCCCACATATCCCGATAAAAATGGACATACGCCGCTGCAGCCTGCGGGTCCACGTCGAATTAATAACGGCAGAGCCGTCGGAATAAGTGAAGGGCGGCAGGATCGAAGCAGAAGTCTAGGAGGCGGTCAAGGATCAGCTCAATACGTTCGCGCTCGATGCATCGACAGTTCAGGATATCCTCCACCTCGATCGCGTACTGACGATCGGCGATACGAGCAAGCCTTTCAGCCTCACGTCTGAAGTCATCGACAATATGTCCCAGGTCTTTCATCTCTCTTCTTTTTTGAAGAAATACCAGAGTCTTAGGTTATTTGATAGCGATACACTTTCGGGGCCCATGCTTAAATGTTTCGCTATGAGATAGCCACGGCTCAGTTCGTTTCATTTGCATGATCCGTACTTCAGATCATGGACATGAGTGGGGGGCGAACTGAATATCCTACTCATCACTGTGCATTTTGATGATGTGGCTCGGAAACAGGCGGTATGTTTCAATAATAATGAGACACTTTCTTGAGAAGTCAGTGGGGCCGTCGAGTGTCCCCCTTTCTAATTTTCGCAGCAGGATTGATCGCGTAACGCGTCGATCGGCCGCGCAAACCGTTGTCTGGGTGGGGCCTAATCGGTCGCTTACCGCCGGCTCACCATTGCGTTGATCCAGATCGGGGCAAAGGGTGAGGTGCAACCCTTGGAAACGGGATAGTCGCGATAGATCCCCAACGTCTCTCCGATGGCGAGGGCCCGCTCGCGGTGGTCGGGGAAGTGGATTCCGATTTCCGCAAGTGAGCCGTTCATCGTCCATTGCACTTTTGGATCAGCGTCCCCCATTTCGGCCTCGATGCGATCCAGAAGCGCTCGGAGGTCGAGCCCTTCCGGATTCTTCACGATTCGCGCGGTGGTAAGGCTCCATCCAGCACGGGCAGCCATGGGGTCGTCAGTGGCCATCCACTCTTGGCGAAGCGTCTCCTTGGCGGGGTGGTGCTTGACGACATAGGCGTTGAGCCAGTCCGCCACTTCTACAAAGGCAACGGACCGCACCATCCGATCTATCTCGTCGACTGACAGCGTCTTTGGCTTGATCAGCAAGATGGCCAAGAACCGGGCGTCGATGTTCCCGGTCTTCCAGAGAGCCATGGCCAACTCGTGGTTGATCTTGATCTTCTTCGCCAGCTTCCGGACTTCGCCGCGGCGGACGCCGAACTGATTGTCGCCAGCGCCGTGCCTGGTGTTTTGTGCGCGCATCTTCTCGTTGCCGAGCGCTTCGAGTTGCGTGAGAATTTCTTCCAGGGTCATGGTCGTTATTCCCTTACGGACAAGTAGCTATGGGATAATCGCCAAACCATATAAAGGTTTGAAGGTACGTTCCATTGTGGTCTCAACTTATTCGTTGGGCAGTGCCTCGATTTTCATGATTTCTTTGCCAGCACTCTGTTCTTGAGATGATCGGAGGGCTTGAATACTGGAACAAGGCGAGGTGAAACCTGGATTTCCTGTCCTGTCCTGAGATTGCGGGCAACACGACCTTTGCGTTGTTCTACCTTGAAAATGCCAAAGCCACGTATTTCGATTTTCTTCCTCTGTTCCAATGCTGACGAAATGACTTTCAGACAGGCATCTAATACCTCTGAGGTGTCTGCTTTGGTTATTTCCAAATTTTTGGCTATCTGTGTGGTAATATCACCTTTGGTCATTGCAATCTCCTTGAATCATGTTTATCGTTCGTATTACAGGAAAATAGTCATGGGGTTCTTGATCCTGATGTATCAATAGTTGTCATCGGCATTAAGACCAGGAGGTACGGTTTTGCTGATAGTGCGGGTTTGGTTACTGCGCCCTTTACACAGGAAATCGTTTGAAAAATGTCGGCTACAAGGTTTGCCCAAAGCCCAGAATATGGCCGTTCGAGATCTCGAACGGCGAACTCCATCATTTGATAGGCCTCTTGGATAATGGGACCACAGACCACATCCACGCCCCTCTCTTTCAAGGTCGGCATGAAGAGCCTCTGCATTGTCGATCCAGAAAAAAGCATCCCACGTGTCCCCCCTGTTTTTCGCTCGGACATATGCGCTCCGGGTTGGATACGTAGCGGAACATAACTGCGAGACCGTCACGGCTACATATAGCAAATTGCATGGGCCTGCCTGCTGTATATTCGGGTTTGAACCCGAAAACATTTTCGCAAAACTTGACCGTGTTTTCGACATTTTCTACGGGAAAATATGGCACGCTACGAAGCAGGGTGTTTTTCGGACGTGTAGACATGTTTGTCCTCTTTTGAGAGAAATTTATCCAGGCCAGCTTCGATCTTTATTCGTTTCAGCTCTTCCCGGTGGCTCAATAGAGTCAATGTATCCTTATTCTCGCAGACATATACTATCACTATTCGACAGACAGGATTCGATACAGAACTTAAGGAGATCCCAAGCCTTATCGAGTTTGTAACCGAGTTGGAAGAGAATACAGGTCCGTTGAAGCCATATGTTGCCCGAATACAGCCATTGCGGCAACAATGAGGACCGGTATTCGGGAAAGCGCTTCAGGATATCCCCGACCGGATGAGATGCCAGGCCGTCCAGACATCTTCGATCAACACGTCGCGATCTTTCAATCCTGGCTTGTTCGAGCCGAGCGGTCGGAGTGACGACTGGGCCATAATTATGATCCTTTCCGGTTATATGCAATGTATCGCGGATTTCTTGCAGAAAAGGTTTGCCTGAGTATGATAAGCGACTCTATTGTATGGCAAATCTATAGTCAAGATTCCAGAATAGGCATGACTAATGTATGTTATTTTGTCCGGTAAGCGCAATAACATAATGAGTGGGCTTTGAAGAGGTGGTACCACGCTACCAGGATATGGTTTATCCTATATTACGATCTTAACTACAGGACACGCATCCAGCAGAGAATGTGGTCCTATCAGAGAGTTTGACGATAAAAAACGTCACGAAGCGTATATCAGGCCGTTGAGCGTTTCTCGAACCGACAACGTCAAGCTATATTGTTATTTTGCGTCTCCGAGTAAACACAAAGAGAGAACCGATTTTCTGAACGGACCTGTTACTAAAGTATAGAAGCGGCTGTACGATGCCGGGCAAATCTTGAAAGGAAGGATACTTAATATGGTACGGGACGATTTACACGGACAGCCTCCGTCTCGTTCGGACAGCCCCGGTCGCGCCGAAATGGACCGATTGAACAGTGCTGTCAACGCTATTAAGGCCGGTGATATCAATACCTTGCAGTTGTTACTTGATCAGGATGCCGGTCTGGTCAATTAGACGGAACCACGGGTATCCGGGGAACCTGGCTACATGCTGCCGCCCTATGCGGCGAGTAGCGAGACACTACGTCACAGCAACCGCCGTCCCATTGCCCAGGTGCTTATTGATGCTGGCGCTTCGGTCAATGCCGGCCTGCCAGACCAACAGATCGCCTTCTGTTGAACCGGAGTAAAGATATGGACCTTCCAGATCGAACTGTATGGCTGTGATGTGGCCTCTATGGGGCACGTGAATCTCCTTGTTTTTGGACGTTGCCACCGATCCCAGGCATTGGCCGAACCCACTTGAGCAACCAACAAGATCATATGATTTTCTATATTTCCGTTAGATAAACAGGATTGACTGCCCTGTCAAGTGGTAGAGGACGCTTGCATCCCAATGATACGGTATATATCTTCCATTTTGTGGGTAAGTTTCAGAGAACCAGATAGAGCCGGGAACACCTTCTCGTTTTCCTGTTTGAACCGATGCCGTTGAAGGCGTTAAGTTGCTTGTACATCTCACTCAGAACTCTTTGGCAGCCCGCTGGACCCCGATTAGCGATATGTACCGTTATCGCCTCGGCCTGCTGGAACAGTGGTTGAGAAGCGATCCCGATTATATCCAAGTGGTGACGAAGCATCCTCCTCTATGCCATTGCTTCTAATATCTGGCAGGAGAAAATATTAGAAGCATAACGTGAAGTATTCGGCGATCCGTCGGACAATACGATCACGCTGGTGCAGCACCCATAACTCATACCCGGAGGGAAAACGACCATGACCTATTATTTAAGCGGCAAAGTTACCCTTGTCACCGGCGGCTGCAACGGTAACGGACGGTTTACCGTTACAGCCTCTTGAAGGCGGGGTCCAGCGTGGGCCCCGGCAGATGTCTCCGACTGTCCACGAACCATGAAGTTGTTTGCAACATACGGCGACGACCTGCTGTTTATCAACACGAATGTGACCTACGCGAGCCAGGTGCGCTCGATGATGCGCAAGGCTGCAAAACGCTTTGGCCGCCTGGATTTCGCGGTCAACAACGCAGGAGTGTACGATTGGCGCGATTACTCACGAATGGAAGGAATCCGAATGAGACCGGATGATGGCTGTGAATCTGAAGGGCGTCTCTGTGTGGAGAAACCATAATTGGAGAACAATCCGTGATAACACTCGTAATCGCGCTTGTATTGGTGACTTTGATCCTTCAAGACCCGGATGGAGAGCTGGGCGACTCTCTGGATGCGACTGGCTGGCGTAGCGTCATTGAAGATGCCCGGGATATCGATCTCATCTTGAGCAAGCATTGAACGATTGACGGCAACACATTGAAAGGTGACAGTGGCAATGAACAGGGTGGCCTCGCAACGTTCGGCCGACAACACTGGCGGGACTATGAGCTGGATTTCTATGTGACCATGATTACAGGAGCCAATGCGAGCTGTTTCATACGGCGAACAGCGGACGGGAAGAAATTCTACGCATGCAATACTCTGGCAGCCAGAAAAGTCTTCAGAGTAATTCTGTTGGACAACACCCAACAGGATCCATTTCGCGATCTCAGTGTGGTGAAGTTCGACTTTGAGGAAGGGCCGGAGTATCACATGCGGGTTGTCGCCCATGGGAATTCGATCAGTACGCATGTGGACGGCGAAGTTGTTAACAACGTGTCGGACGATACGCTGCTGGTGGACACGCCGCATTCGCCCTCTGGTACAACAGGGTGAGAATACGCGAACCCCGATACCGACTTCTATAGGAACGACTCCAAACGGCCAGTGCATTATGGATATGTACTATCTACAATTTCGAGGATCTCCTCATTTAAGTTTTGGTTGACGTATTTTCCGAAACCTACTGATCCATAAAGGGTTGCATTAGTTAACCGAAGATGTTAAGTGCCAATCCTGACTATGAACAAAAGCATGGCTTCCAATTACAGAAATGGTTCCTTGGCACACCTGGCCAGACAGATTTCAGCTGGCAAATGGTGAAAACGAACGGCGCATCCATTTTATACAATGGACAACGGCGTTAAGACGGTATTGCCACATTAGCATTAAGAGTGGAACACATAGAGATAGTTTGCAACGGTCCGCGCCTCTAAGCTACGGCCTTATAGGTCAATCCCATACTGAGGCGTGAATGCCGAACCGGTAGTGAGAGGATCTCATATAACAATAGGATGGGAGGGTCGCTCCTGACCGCCATGAACCGATTCGACCGCAAATTTGGCAAAGATCTTATTGCCAGCCTGCCCACAGCGCCCGCTGTGTATCTGTTTATGGACACCGATGGGACCGTCCTCTATGTGGGAAAGTCGAAGAACATCCGCCGCCGCCTCGGAAGTTATCGCAACGCCTCACGCCGAAAAATGCATCGCAAGATGCGCCTGCTGGTGCAGGCGGCGGCGACCCTTGAGGTGCGCCCCCTACCGTCCGAACGGGACGCTCTCCTCCTTGAAAACACACTAATCCGGCGATGGCGACCCCGGTTCAACGACGACGGGACCTGGACTTTCCTCTATCCAGCCATCGGCACGGGCGTTCACTGCAACCAGGTCCTTCTCTGCTTCACCACAGAAGTATCGGCCTGGCCCGGCCTCGATCTGCAGTGGTTTGGGGTGTTCCGCTCGCGCCTTCAGGCGCGTACCGCCTTCGAAGCCCTCCTGTACCTTCTCGGACAGATCGGGCATCAGGAGCGGTCGGCACACCTGCCGCCTCATAAACGCCGCCGAGGGTCACGCCTCGTGGGGTTTCGCCGCATACCGAACGAGACCTTATCGGCGATACGGCCTTTTCTGGCCGGAGAACCACGCGATGTGCTGGTTCCTCTGGTGCAACAACTCCTGGAAAAACCCGGCGCACGCCACGATGCAGAAGTAGTGGAAGCCCGTCTTCAGGCCTTGTTACGCTTTCATGACCGACATCTCGTCCCTCTGCGTAATGCCCTACAGGCGGTGGGAATAGCTGGCTCGTTTATCGCTCAGGAAGATCGCGATGCCCTTTTCCTAGAGACCGACGCCCGGTGGGAGGATGGGGAAGGTTCATGATACTCGGAGGACGTTAGCACCAAGCCTGTCTGGGCAACCAACGGCGGCGTTATTCACCGCACAAAGAGCTCAAAAAGGCGTTGGTGGTATAGATGACCTTTCTGATATCCTCCGGAAAGGCGAAGAACGGGGTGAGGTAATCCCAGTGTTTGCGCCACAGACGGCTTATCGTCGGGTATTTCGTTGCCCAGATCTGGGCAACGATCTCAAGGTCGACTTCGACCTGCTCGATGGTGGCGGCTCAATAGATGGCTTTCAGATCAGCGGCGACGGTCTTGCGGTCTTTCCAGGATACGTAGGCCAGGCTGTTACGTACCATATACACGATGCAAAGCTGAACCTGCGTTTTCGGATACACGATCTCGATGGCATCAGGAATAGCCGGTGAGCCCGTCACAGCAGGCGATAAAGATAGCTTGGCTGTCGATCTTCGAGTATATCGAGAGGTGGTACAATCCGCATCTTCACCCTTGAGTAGTAATGCAACAGAAACGAACGCTAAGCTTAATTCACTCCGCTGCTGGGTTCTACCCAAAGCCGATTCGTGGCATCGAACCGGCCTCTTGCTTAATTCCGTAGCACCGTGCTGGCGAAGCAGTTCGGCGATGTCGTCGTAGCCCTTGTGTTCGGCCCAAAACAGTGGGGTGACCCACGGCTGGTTGTCGGGCAGATTGGTTTTGGCACCTTTGGCCAGAATCACGATACTTGGATCATCAGAATCAGACGAAAACCTTGTTATTATTTCCCATGTTATTTTTTTGGTATGATTTTCTGGATATAACGGGCCTTATCTTCGGACACCTTCGAAGGAGTTCCCGTGACGGATAATAATATGGATCAGGATAAGCTGGTCAGACAGGCGCAGGCGGGAGATCTGGATGCGTTTTCATCGCTTGTTCGCAGATATCAGAATATAGCCGTAGGATACGCCTATTCTATTCTACAGGACTTTCATCTCGCGGAGGATGCGACCCAAGAAGCCTTCATAGAGGCCTGCCGGATCATCGGGCAGCACAGAACGCCAGCAGCCTTCGCGTCCTGGTTCAGACGTATCGTTTTTAAACACTGCGATCGGATAACCGCCGCAAACGTCCGGCCACAGCGCCGCTGTACGAGGCAGCGTATGCGACGGATGACGCCGCCGATCCTCTGGCCGAACTGACGGTAAGGGAGGAACGGGCTGCGGTACGGACTGCGGTAAACGCACAGGCGGATCCATTGCGGGAGGCGATTACGTTATTCTACATATCGGACTACTCACAGAAAGAGATAGCCGCCTTCATCGGCGCGCCCGTTACCACCGTTCAGAAACGGCTGTATGAAGGGCGTCGCCGTCTCAAGGAAAGGATGATACGCATGACGAAGAAAACCATAAGGAAACAGGCTCCATCTCAGGACGACGCATTCTTTGACGCCGTAGCCCTCTGCGCCGCCGCTCAGGCGGGGGACCTGGGCCGGGTGCGGCAGATGCTGGATGCGAAGTCTGACCTGTTGAACGATCCACATCCTCATCATGCCCGTGAACCTATACACTACGCCGCCCGGGAGGGCCATGCCGAAATCGTTCAACTGCTCATCGACCGGGGCGCCGATCCGCTCAAGGGGGTCTATCCCAATCGGAAGACCGCCAATGCCCTGGCACTGGCCCGTGACCGGGGCCATAAAAAGACGATCGATGTCATTGAAGGTTGGCTGGAGGCTCAACACCGGGTGGTTCCTGCAGGTGAGCGGGTGTTCAAGGCAGTAACTGACGGGCAATTCAATGAGGCACGTAAGCTTCTGGACGCAGATCCGCGCCTACTGGAAGCTGTGCATACTGACGGCATTACGCTGGCGCATGCTGCCGCCGAAGTCGGCGCGTGGCAATTTATATTGGAGTTAAAAGATCGTGGTCTGGACATAGATAGGGAAGACAACGACCGGATACGCCCTGTACAGGTGGCCCTACGCCGTCCCTGGATGGCTGAGCCGAGCGCCGACCTGGTCACTGCCTCCACTCTTCTGGGCACCGGTGCGAAGTACGATTTCTGGACTGTCTGCGTCATGGGAGACCTCGAGACGGTTCGGGAGCGGCTGAAAGCAGATCCGTCCCTGGCCTCCCACAACCACTGCCGGGATGTAAATCCCAGCCCGACATGGTACCCTCTTACGAAGGCCGCTCTGGAGGGTCACGAAGAGATCGTACGCCTGTTGCTGGATGCCGGCGCCGATCCGAATGCCTACATCGAGACGCTCGCTCCGCGGGATGACGAAGGCCTGCCCCACGGATTCCGCGAGAGCGGGATACCGCTCTTGAATGCCATAGCAAAGAGACATTTTACCATCGCCCACCTGTTGCTGGACCGCGGCGCGTCAATTCACGGGGCCATGTACGCGGGGCCATCTATTGAAGATATTGCCTTCGAATCAGGTGATGACGCGCTGATCGAACGTTTTCTGCTGGCCGGCGCGCGTCCTAACATGAGTCAGGTGTTTCATGCTACCGGAGGCAATCTGACAGCCGTCGTGCCGTTTATTACCCGAGCCGTCGAGAAAATGCCGCCGGATAGATCATCAGACATGACATGGGGCGCGGAGACGCTGGGGAACATGGTACACTGGGCGGCAGGCGGCGGTGAACTGGGGGTACTGCGACTGTGTCTGACGTACAAACCGGTCTTCACCGAAGATCAATGGTTCGATATCGCATGGGAAACGATGCGGACGGGGTACCACCGGGATCGGAAAAACCGGGTCGAGGCGTTACGGGTGTTGCTGGAATACGGTATGGATCCCAACATAAAATATCGCGAGAACGAGACACTGTTGCACTGGATCTCATCTGCGGATGAGAACAGGGGGAACCTGCGCTGGGTGCTGAGCGACGCCCAGACGGTGCAGTTCGCGGAGGCGCTGATCGAATACCGCGCCGAGGTAAACGCTATGGATGATGAGTCTTTATCTACCGCCCTGGCGTGGGCGGCGCGTTACGGGCGTAAACCTTTGGTCGCCTTTCTGCTGGACCACGATGCCGACCCGAATCTGGCGGGTGAACCCTGGGCTACGCCCCTGGGTTGGGCCGAGAGAAACGGTCTTCAAGGGATCGTCATGATGCTGAAGGACCGTGGTGCAACTGCTTAATATGAATAGACTCTTAAATTATGAATCTGAATCCCATGGAGCATGAGACGAGTCTGGAACCGGTTGAAGTAATGAGTGACACCGCTGGCGCAAGTGACATCATTTTTGGTTTGTTCTGGCTCCTGGACTATCAGTTCAGTCCACGCCTGGCCGATATCGGCAAAGCTCGATACTGGCGCATGGATCCGACCGCGGACTACGGGGAACTCAATGTACTCGCTCGGCATCGGATCAACATCACGCTGATTGAACAGTACTGGGATGAGATGCTGAGCGTGGCCGGTTCCCTGAAGCTGGGCACCATCAAAGCCTCGGAATTACTCCGATCACTGATACTCAGCCAGCGCCCCTCGACATTGGCTGGTGTCAATAACCTCGCGTAGCATGGTCCCAGGCGCAGTCGAACTGGAACTCTATAATATGTGCCTATTGCCTATTATGTTTCGACTCCATCTACACTAATTGAATACAGACCACATACAAACCCATGCTTGAATGATAAGCTGTAATGTATTGACGGACAGAGTAATACGGCATGTTGTTAATCTTATTTTTAAACCGGATATTTGAGATTTGACAAATTCATTGCATAGTCATGTATATAGCCATAGCCTCGTACGAGGCTGCGGTTAACAACCTCAGTTGGTGTTGATGGTCATACACCATTTTCCTTCAGCAGATTAACTATCTCCCAATGCGCCCGTCGTTGGGCCCATGCGAGAGGTCGGGCCCAGTCGGCACCGGCAAGATTGGGATCGGCGCCTTCATCCAACAGGATGCGCGCCGTAGTATCATGTCCTTCACGGGCGGCCAAGCCAAGTGGGGTTGATTCATCGAACCCTTCTATCATATCCGTGCGACCACCGCATTCCAGCAGCACATGCAGGCTCCCCGGCTCATCGCGTCGGGCTGCCCGATGAATGGGCGTTTCGCCTTTCCAATCCATCATATTCGGGTTCATCCCCTGATTGAGCATCCAGCGTAACAGCTCCGGCTCACCGCGGTGAATACTCACCTGCTGCCACAAATCCGGATTCATATCCATAAACACCGTTACCACTTCTTTCTGTCCAGCACACGCCGCTGATTCTAACTCTCCCTGATTGCTACCGAGTTTTGGAAATTCTTCGATCATCTCTCGCACTGCAGCTGTGTCACCTAATCTGCAAGCATCACTGAAACTGCTATAGCCGTGGTCTGGATCCTCATAGGCGCCATAAGACAGGATCAATTCCCGGATCTCGTCCTTCGCTCTCCCTATTACATTCCCGCATGATTCAACGACGGCATTCGGATCGGCGCCATGCTCCAGCAAGATTTTCACTATCTCCATATACCTTCCACCAACAGCGTTATACAGCGCACTCCCGCGGGGCGCGATGTTGCCCTCGCGCATATTAGGATCAACGCCGTACTCGAGCAGTACCTTTACGATGTCTTCACGTCCCTGTTCAGCTGCGTAGCCCAGAGGAGCGCCTACCCCCCAGCTTACGTATGTGGGGTCATCATGCACAAGGGATGGATCGGACGCCAATAATTCCTTTATGCGACCAAGGTCTCCAAACCGGGCAGCAGCTGGCAAATCGTATGCCGCACCGCGCGCGACGAGATAACCGGCGATCAGCGCCTTTTGCGTCGGCGCATTTACCTTTTCTGCATCGTCTCGGTGCCCGTACCAGTAGTCGCCACCGATAAGGTCAAGGGGACGGGCACCGTCGTACCGGCGCGTATCGACATCCACCCCGTAGGTCAGGAGCAGGTCGACAATTGCCATCTGACCAGTCAACACTGCCCAGTGGATCGGCTTATTACCGGTTTCATCCGACGCTATTGCCAGAGATTTATCCCCTTCCAGTATAGACCGCACATCATCCACACAGTATTTCCTGATGGCATCAGAAACCTGCTTCGCTTCGGGGTTGTAGTTGAATTTGATCCGACGGTCTTCATCAAGTAGATCATAGATCTCCTGATTCCCCCGATCTTTGGCCCAATCAAGCGACTGATTGATGCCATTCAGACGCGATTCGGTAAGCATGTTGGCGCCCCGATCCAGGAGAATGCGCACCGCTTCGACATGATTGCCGCGCACCGAGAAATGAAGCGGTTGATCATAGTTTAGGTTGGCGGTGACCAGATCCGGATTCTTATCCGCCAGCGTCTTTATGGTCGCCACATCGCCGTTTGTCGCCGCAGCGATGATGGCCCACAGGTCATTGGCCGGCACACCACCGCCGAATAAGACAGGCGCGTTCGTGTAGGTCGATTCAGGGCGCGTTAGACGACCTGCATGCGACGGCAAACCATCGTTTTGATCGTATGCATTTGACATCGGGAAAGTACTCCTTCAGGATCAGATGGGGATATTTACGATATGAAATTCCACCTGATACGTATGAATGGAGGTCTTTCATTTTGGAAGTGTGGACAGATAACGAATATAACTGGTAAATAAACATCAGTCTACCCTGAAGACTTAAATAATGCCTTCACCTTCATCATAGTAGACTCGCCATCATAGTGTTTGGGTGTACCGGGTCCTTCCTTCTGCTGTCCATCAAACAGTCCTTCCTTTGATACCTCGACTTCAAGATCGAAGAGATTGACGGATCGGAGTGCATTTACTACTTGATCGATGCTGGACTTCCCGTTGACGTTACCCCCTCCCGATTTACGAGTGATAGGGTCATTCGCATGTCTGAAACGGGGCAGGAGGTAATTTACTGGCTGAAGTAGGTTTCCTGCCTGGCCGGAATCAAAACGAAATCCATGGCGCAAGATTAATTTCGTTGCATTATGTATAATCATTAATAATATGTAATGCGGACAGGCATTCTGAGGCGCGGCCGCGCGACCATGAGGGCACCGGTGTCGCGATTATACACGGCAACGAAGTGGATACGACGATGGGCGAACACACAATCGAACGGGAAATTATGGCCGCGCTGACTTGTGGGATTGGTTATGATTCTACATGACATAATGATGGGAAAATTGTAAAATGGGGACAAACGGCTACAAATTAGAAAAAACCACTTTCTTAGACATATCATAACTGAACAATTTCAGATCATTTAACGCCCGAAAATGCCCTATCCGCCTCCCTCTCTCCGAAACACACCTCCTTGAAACGGCAACGCTCACACTGATTGCGGTCATCCGTCATGGGGAAACGGCCTGGTGACGCCCGATTTTCATCGGGATCATCGAGACACACCCCCATATCGCCGGCACTGTTCCGAATAAACACATGTACGTCCTCGGGCGACATGGCCTCTGTAGTCACCGCTAGGGGGCGCGTGCGTAGATAGACGACCTGACATTGTACCTTGTTCGGATCAGCGTCCCACATAGCCGCCCCATAGAGACTGTACACGGCCAGCAGTAGTCGGTCGTCCCGTATACTGCCGCCATGCCAGTCGTAAATCATAATACCGTCGTGCGTTCTTACCACGCAGGCCGGTTTGGCTTGGACAACGATGCCGTCTATCTCGAATGAGGCTGCATCAACGTCATTGGCCAAAAAAGACGCTGGCGGCAACGACTGGAGGAACAGATACGCTTCAGAGTGATAAAATCCCTCTAAGCTATCTATTATACGCGCCTTAGCAGAAAGTTTCTGCGTTTTGCTGAGCTTGAGACCATAGTAATGTTCAAATAGGTTGGTCCGCCGGGGATCAATGAGCCATTCCCGATGCGATGAAGCCAGCCAATGGACCTTAAATGAGATCATCGCCATCCGTTGTGCGGCCTTCTCCGGAATGGTCTGGCCGTCTGTTAATCCCGCGATAATCTTGCGGATCGTCCGATAGACCACTTCGTCGGCCAGGAGCGACGCGGAAGTCATCCTCTTGAGACGGTACAGGCGCCTCGTGATTTCCTCTACCTCGGGCAGCCACCCCCCCCAACTTCCGTAATGATGATAGTAATACCTTCTCCGGCATATTCCAAAAACTTGATGCCGATGGACAGACCAACAAAAGTCATTGGTAAGCATGCTCGCTCCTTTTTCCTGCATAATCTATGGATGAGAATACCGACAGCCCATAACCAATACACAACACAAAATACTAAATATATGTTTAGTGTCAAGGTGTAATCTTGTGATATTTGTAAGTATATTTTATGAAAAATTGGCTTGTATATGCCGTACAACCATTGTTTTTTGCGAGAAGGGTGAGTAATCCGGAATGATATCACATATCGTCTGCCGAAGCGGATATGTGAGCTTATGATATGGGAAAAATAATGAGCATTCATGCCATGACCGATTTCGGTTACGTGATCTGATAGCGATTGAAAAACCGAATCCGCCCTGGCGACAAATCAGCTCGGATCTGGATCCCGACATCTGGACCACTATTGCAACTAAAGGAGGTGTGTGATGCCTGAGACAGTTATAACCAGCCCTCGTTCTCCTGATGAGCAACTGGAATGGGAAATCCGAAATTATGGAACGGCAGAGGAAGAGCTACGCAGTAAGGTCGTGGATAGTATATGGACTGATTCAGTAGAGTCGTTCCGGAGAAGGCCAGGGGCTCAAAGGAGTCCGTTGACAGTTGGCTTCCGATGACAATTCCACCGCACGGACCATTTCAAGGCGAATAAGCACTGTAGGATATGCGTTTTTCCAAACAGCGTGGTAGCTATCTGTTGATAAGGATTCTGGTTCTGGCTGAGACACATCTGGGTTATGCCTCAATAAGCATACGATCTATTTAAATAGATTTAATAGGGATATTTATTACAGCCTGAACCGACATTACATCGACAGATGCCGAAGATACGTCTCCGGATTATTCAGGAAACCGCGCGTAACCATGACATGCTCGACCTCATCGTATGATATCTTCCGGATCTCTCCTTCATCGAACAGAAGAATGCTGGCCTCCGGATACGCCATTAGAATCGGAGAATGAGTAGCAATAATAAACTGACAGCCATCTAAAACATGCTCATGAATAAGATACAGCAGTGCAATCTGCCGCATGGGTGAAAGAGGCGTTTCAGGTTCGTCCAGTAGATAAAAACCATCTGGTGCCATACGCTCTTTCAGAACATTCAGAAAGCTCTCTCCGTGGGAGCAGGCATCTGGATTATCACCATATCGCTCAATAAGTTTATTGCGTTGAACCCGAATCACTCCGGTCGCCGCCGTCTTGCCACTACCCACTACAGAGTCTGCCAGCACCTGTTCCTCCGCCGCCAGCTCCTGCTGTTCCCGGATAATTCGTTTGGTAAAACCAAAGGCGTCTTCCGCACGAAAATAAAAGCCCCGATGCGGTCTTTTTATTTTAAACCAGCCTTAAACGGCCCCCAACATCCTGGCAGCCTCCAGAGTAGGATCTTCCCAAACATCGTAACTACCAATAGTAATGGCGTCCATCCCGGTGGCGATCGCCTCCAAAAGCGTTGATTTCCCAGATCCTTTCTCACCGACAAAAAACGTCGCTGGACCAGTGAATTTCACTTCATCGAGCTTCTGTATCAACGGTAGATTGAACGGAAACTGATCCGTCTCCGGCAATGATCGGAGATACAGGGATCTTAGAAATACCATAGCTGACAACCATTTCCCTTGGCATGTATTCCTATGTTTAAAACAAAGCACCCCGATGTTAGCCAGAACACCGGGGTGGATATTTCATGGGCACACTTCTCATGATCTGATAGATAGAAGCCTCTACTCTATATAGCCTTGAACATTCGCCCGTGTCAAGGGGTTTCAATATACCTGTATCCTCGATAGGCAATTCGCAGTGTCTACCGTACTGAAAGAATGAAACGCCTCATGCAAGAATGAATTATTCAAACGAAAACGGATCAGACACTTCGCGCTGAGACATCATGGTTGATTGCATATCTGAAAACGATGCCCCTCCGGGTCGCTGCCGTCGCAGAGCATCAGGTCGCCGAATTGTTTGATATCATCCATAGTGACGCCTTGGACCTCCAAATCGGCCCGAATCGCCGCTACATCTGGAACGTAAAACACAAGTTTGTGAGGATTCTGCGCCGAACCCGTAGGAGAGTCAACGGGCCCGTCAGGACCGTAGGCCTTATGGAAGGCGATCTTGCACCCACCACCGTCAAGCTCCAGCCATTCACCGACCAAATAAGTGTCTTCGACCCTCTTCAGCCCAAACGCCCTCTCGTAAAAATCCCCGCATATATCGACGTCTCGGACGAAAATCATAACTCTTGCCAGTATAATCATGGATAAGCTCCTTTCAAGTCGCCAAGTAGGAGGCCCCAACGGGTGACAAAGGAAGGCTGGCTTCTGTGAGATCGCATGCTCGCTCCTTCGCTAAATACGACGGTTTTTTTGCCTTGTTGTCGTTAGTTTTGATGTCGCTTTGGGTTTCGTATCTTTTGACGAATCCTTTGCGGTCCGCCCCGTGCCTTTTGCTGTTCTACGAACCGGTCGCTTTTTAGATGTCATGCTGGAGCCCTTGGTCCCTGATCCATCACCTGATGTTCGTCGTGAAGACGGACGGGCAGATGTCGCCTGTACGACGGTTTAAGGCGGACAAACGTCCCTATCGTCCTCCAGGACTTCCGTGGTGATCTTTATCGGCGTGAGCAGATCGACAGCGGGTGGTCTGTTCCCTTTCAATATGGTCTGTTTTTTCCTTCTTAACAGAGCATTTAATCTGGACGGTGGCATCATTGACCCAACTAGAAAAAGAATACAGACAAGCAAGATCAGCATCGTCGGGCCATTGAGAACCGCTCGATCCAAGGTTAAAAGGCCAGGCATGATCGACAGGACCGCCAAGCATGAAATGATCCACGTCAGACATAGCAGGACACAGCCCATGCCTATGCCGATGGGGAAGATTATTGGTTTTTCAGCCTCGTTCATCGTTGCCCTTTCTATTCCGATGCCTTGCATCGCCTAAAGCGTTATGCCGTAGCTATTCAGCATTTCCACAAAGCTGGCCTCATCCATCACAGGAATACCCAATGAATCCGCTTTCGTCAACTTTGAACCGGTTTTCTCACCTGCCACCACACAACGCGTGTTCCTCGACACGCTGCCGCTGACCGTAACGCCGAGATCCTGGAGCGTCTCAATATTTACCTGCCTGATGTTCTCCAAGGACTTCAATGCCATCACCAGATTCAGCGCCGTAGCCTCGCCACCTCTCGGATACCCAGGGCATACAGAAAACGCTGGGGCGTCGTCTCCTTGCTCCGCTGTAGCGCACTGAGCAGATTATCGGCCGAGTTACCGCCCTTACGCTCCATGGATGAGATTCCCTCGTTATCCAGACTATAGAGAGCAGCCACGCTGCTGATCATGTCTTGATCGACCATCTGTGCTATCAACTTATCGCCCAGGCTGTCGAAATCCCTAGCGCCTCTGGAGGCGAAATGCTTGATGGTCGCCTTGATCTGGGCTGAACATAACAAACCGCCGGTGCATCGCGCTACCGTCTCGCCTTCAGCAGGAGCCAGGAGACCGCAGACAAGACAGTGATGAAGACGATTGCGTGTATCTCTCCGATCAATGCCCGACTTCCATTGCAGGTACTTCTGCTTGACAAGGTGGACCACCCGGGTCTTTGCCCAGATCGGTTTCTTATCAAACACTTGCTCGATAGTAGAAAAATTCGGCATCCGATCATTTTTGCATCAGAAATCATATATGAAATTCACCAAACGGGTATCAATATAAACGCTGGACTGTGCTGACATTGGGGGGTAAGTTATCTTGTACACGGACGAATTAATGATTGGGCAATATATACATCTTCAGATCTCATTGCGTCAACCCTGTAATCGAAAATAAAGTGGCGGGTGCCACAAATAAATGGCTGCTAAACTTCTGAAAATAATGGCCATGACCCAACGTCCGGTTTTCATCGGGATCATCGGGACATACGCATTTCACCCACACCGTTTGGCATATCTTTGAAATTTTGACTTGTACCATACTGCCCAACCATTATTATTATGAGGAGAGTAACCATCTCCGAAAAATGTGATCCCCATGGCTGTCGAAGCCGATGTGCAGGTTTATAATAATGGAAGGGAATAATGACGGAAAAACAGGATAGCCTCAAACTGCTTCTGGAGGGCGCGTATAATGAGCTTATCCATGTCGTAAATGCGGTTCCCGCAGGATCCCTTGAGGTAAAAATAATCCACGAGTGGTCAGTAAAGGATATTCTGGGCCACATCGTATCATGGGGGGATGAATACAGAAGAGAGATAGGGATTTTTCGCGAAAATCCCATGGCCTATTACGGTTACATCATCAACAAAGAATATCAGTATTGTGAATGGAATCAGGCACAGGCGGCTGAAAAGGCAAAATGTACCTGGCGCCAGATACGCATGGATCTGGATCGTGACCGGAATGAAATGATGACTTTAGTCGGACAAACATCGGATCAGGAATTCGACATTTTTGGTGTCGTACCATGGAAACTCCAATCTGTCAAACCCAGACCGGCGGCGTTGACCCGCGAAAATTCATGTACGATCCAGGAAATGTTGGCCATTCACGCCCGTCATATCAATCACCATGCCGAAATCATAGCAAGAAGTCGTAAAGACCCGGGAGAAGGCCTGTTCGATGCCGTAAAGCATAATAGAGTGTTGGAGACGGAAACACTACTCAACAACTACCCCACCCTCATCCATGCCCGCGACGAAGCCGGAGCCACACCACTCCATTATGCTACCCTCCTGCACCACCAGACAATGATTCGAGTCTTAATCCAGGCTGGCGCGAATCTCAATACACGAGACCATCTCCATGGCGCTACACCACTCGACTGGGCCATTAAGGATTTACGGAAAGAAGGAGCGCTACTGGCCACCGAAGTAGAGGATGCCGTCCAAGCCTTACAAGAGAAGAATATACTCTGAGCAAGACGGCTCATAACGCGATGGCCAGCTCTGAAAGAGGCAAGTGATATCCAAGGAAGACCTCTGGCAGCTCACGCCGAGGCCTCCGAGGATAATACTCTTATCTCTCTGTTTCGTGATAACAGTTAAATATGCACTGTCGGTATCAGGTATGTTTAAGACCTATCCTGGAGTCGAACGGTTGGCAGAAGGCTTTTATGAGCGACTTGGACGCCCGGAGCGGTTCGTCTGGCTGGTGGAACAGATCGAAACGGTAAGTCTTGATACCGGTAAGACATTCAACATTGTAGAGTTTGAAGTAGGGCAGGACGGATTCAATGGTTATAGGCGAATTCCCATCCTGCGCCGTCAGGCGGAAAAGTTGGCTGGTAAGGCGCTGTGAAATTGTCCCGGACGCTGATCCGGGGCAAACGAACTGGTGCTGGGCGATCTGCAACTTATCAGAAAACTCACAGGAGGACCAATAATACCATGGATATACGCCCTTTTTTTTCCGCTCTATGAGAAAGCAAGTTGAATGTGGTCGTCCAAATGCTCAACGGAAATCCCTGGCTTCTTGAGGTGCGAAATCTCGACAGGACGCGTGGGACGAACGGACACCGCAACACTGCGCTGCCAAACATGGCAATCTATCCATCGTGAAAGAACTGGTGGGACGCGATGCTGAAGTGTATTGTAGCCCACCGCACGGCTATCCAGCTGTAACAATTGCAGGATGGAACAAACATACAAGCATCGTTTACTATTTCCTTGAGAGTATTCCCGCAAAGGCGGCTGGTACAAATGGACTTGGTGTGTCAATGGTGCTGGCAGCGCGGTTTGGGTGGACCTCCGTTGCCAAAGAGCACATCGTTCGCGACAGACTGGCTATACATCAGCGAGAGCCCGTCGGAAAGCCTGCCCTTCACTGGACTGCCCACAACGGCCATACAGAAATCGTAGGCCTGCTGATAGACGCCGGTGCCTAGTCCAAAGCAGATGGCGAATAGGTTTGCCAGCCATGGGCCTCACAATGTTGCTGAGACCACCTGTTGCCTCTGTAGTATACAAGAAATTGTTGCAAAACAGAAGCGCCGCCGTAAATTCTTCCGGCAGCTTGACTACAGAAATTATATCTTTCGAGTACACGGTAGTTGTTTCTTCGTCCTTCTGTTTGGCTGTTAGCTTCATGGGGCGACATATCGTCCGTAACCGCCGCAACTTGATTTCATAACAAAATATAAATGGGAGAGTTTATGGCTATATATTTTACCGTATCTGACGTCATACCTGCATCGCCTACGGAGATTTACACCGCCTGGCTTGATTCGGAAACGCATACAGATATGACAGGCGGCGCGGCGACGGCTTCCGACGAGGTCAACGGTTCTTTTACCGCCTGGGATGGCTACATCATGGGGAAAAATGTCAGCTTAGAAGCAAACACCCAAATTGTCCAGTCCTGGCGGACTACAGCATTTAAGGATGAAGAGCCTGATTCCAATCTGGAAATCAACCTTGCGCCTGTCGCTAATGGTACAGAGATCACCCTGATCCATACCAACCTGCCGGAGCACGGTATGCAATATAAACAGGGGTGGGTGGACCACTACTTCAGTCCCATGAAGGTCTATTTCAGATAATGACCTTTGCCGATTTAATACGCGGTCACTCATTGTTCGTCGTTAAAAATCGGCTGCTGCATTTTTATCCGGACACGTTATATGCCCATGCTGCTGTATACGAGCAGTTGATGGTACTCAAGCAGCATAAAAACAATATGTACATTATCCTGGAGTATGTGGTCGAGGAGGAGGAGAACCCAGTTTGTATTGAAGGTTTAGGTCGGGACGGCGGCGATGAAAAGGATGTATTGGATAAGGACGGTCTCGACGTTGAGCGTAGTAGGATCCTGTTCTCTATTGTATTCACCCCTAGGGATCAATGGCTCGGCATGACCATTGATCCAGAAACAATTGAAGCATTCGAGCCCTTACCCTGATTAATTCACAAAGTGTTGAAATGGGGTGTAACACTACCTGAAGGGTCCTTTTCAGGGTCGTTTTAAAAGTTACATCCAGCTATTGGTAATTTTTTGATGTTGAAGGGGCAGATAAAGGGGTAAACGCCCGCACATGAGGTAAAATCCTGCTGACTGGATGCAATTTGCCCTTTAGCGGCTCTGACTTTCTATTTTTTTATTCATCCAGGCTCGCCTCCTATCAGCTAAAGGTACCACTCAGTCCCTGATAGAGGTGCTTTAAATGACTGTAAGAATCGGTTCTGTAGTACGCTTAAGCTCCCTCCTGAATTGTGATTTAGTCGCTGTAAATACCGCTGAATCCGGAGATAGCTACAGGCTGCAAGGACGGCGACCTGACTCAGGACCCACTTCAAGTAGGCTTTGCTTTGCTTTGCTTTGCTTTTGGCGCCACGACCCGGCAAAAGGAGGCGAAGCGACGTAAACTCGATCAGGGTTGTCGGCGTACATTTCATCAGGAGATAGAAAAACCCCGGCATACCCGACTCCTGGATTTATCAAAGCGATCCTATCGGCATTAACCATCCTATCCCTGTGAGATGTGGACTTCCGGAATGCCCGAGGCACTGCTGGCTGAATAGGCCGAACAATAACGTATGGTTATACACTTGAGATCAAAGGATGATCTATCCAGGGATATCGCTCTATTGAACAGGCTATGTGGAACTAACCGGCCTATGATGCGCCATGACTTCGCAAAAGGGCCTCTGTACGACTGCGGCCTTGCTTTTGAGCTGCCTCAAGCAAGGAACCGCGCGAGCGTCACAGCATTTGTCGTCGACGCCCGGCACGTGGCAGCTGGATTGACACCTAGTCCGATCAAACGTCTAATCAGTCCAACGTTACCCGTCTCTGCGGCATGAAGCAGAGGTGGCATAATACGTCCCGTGCCGTGAGCCGCCTCGTACGCCGTGGCCAGTGTTTCATCTTCCCCCAGACACACCAGAGCACTCTCGGTATCGCCCCGGCGAATAGCACCAATAAGCAGGTCTTCATCCGCTTTTCTGGCAGACATGATCGCTTCTAACTCATGTCGCTGATTTTCCCTGGCATACTCAAGCCCGTTTCAATGATGAGTCCACCAGAAGAAAGCTCCGAAGTTTAGCAGCACATGCACCATCTTTTCATAACCCCCTTCTGCCGCCAACTTCACAGGAGGGCGGAAATCCTGATGGTCTACATCAATAACATAATGGACATCCGTGCCCATCTTGATGGCATGCATGGCAGCCATTACATTACCCAGTTCTGTAGCGATGAGGAGCGCTTCGGTATGAGGAGAGAGCATGGATTATACTGCGTAATAATTCAATAAATCGGATACGTTGTCAATATACTGTATATATATAATAAGACTTCTACATAATATGGTAGTTAAGAATATATAGCTTCAACTATAATATTCCGTATTCAGAAGACGGTGACGTGAGCAATAATCGTGGAACAAACCGGCGCTTAGTAATTTACTTCGGTGAACCCCAACATCCAGATAATCGACTTTCTCAAGAGTTCCATGTTTTCTTCAACGCCATATCGATATGCGACAACGATCTCATCTGATTCGTAATCAAAATCCATTTCCAGTTATTTGTCTTGCCTAACTGCCATCGACACCCGACCTCACTTTCGTAATAGTAATCCGTGCCGGTAACAAATACCGATATTCTGCGTATTAACCAGTGTATATCATTTGGATCAATCCCCTTTGATGCACGAAATCGAATCTCCTACGCGGTGCCTCCTTATCTATCATTCTTGTGGCTAAGTCCTTTTATGGCTTGAAGATGCTTGACTTTTCTCACGTATGACTTACATTATATATAGTTAAGTTTCTTGACTTCGATCAATTGGTCGTGGCGTCTTTTTGGATGTCCGGGAGTTAGCACGGATGACTATCGGGATACATTACAAGGGAAAGCTGAAAAGTGAAGATGAATATATCAAGCTGACTAATACAGTCAGGTTCCATGCCGGTCAATACCGCTGGTTAACTGAAGAATACGCAGATACAAATGAAATATTGATTCGAACCGACACCGCAGATGGAGGTAAATTTACAGTATCCAAATACCACGGACCGGTGAAGGGCATTATCATATATCCACCCCATTACGAATCATTGATGTTTAAATTTGATTCTGATCTCTACTGCCAATGGTCCTGTAAAATCCAATCAGTCCCTTCAAACATCCATATCCGCGTGATCGAGCTATTCGACATGATCCACCCACTCTTTGAATTTATTGACATTCAAGATGATAGCGAGTACTGGGTTCACAGAGACAAACATCGCTTAGAACAGGTCTTGCGTAATGATCCTGATACATCGGATATAAAAGGGTACCCGAAAAAGAACAGGCAGGGGCCGCCGGAAGACGTAGCTGTATAGATCTATAAATCACCGTTATTCAATAGATGGACGATCTCCTCGTCTATTTGACTCGACTCTCCCCAATTGGTCACCTTGCTCCCTTCCTCGGCTGTGGCGAGATCCAGAGGCGTGTGGCCGTTGTTATCTGCGATATCCCAGGCCGCACCGTGATCAAGCAACAGCTTAACCATGTCTTTTTGCCTGCGCCAGGCGGCACGGTGCAAAGGCGTTTTACCATCCTCAGTTTGCACGTTGATATCGGCACCGCAATCAAGCAGTACATCGACTATGTCCCCGCGCCCTTCGCCAATAGCGGCATATAACGCTGTATTGCCGTACAGAGAAAAAGCGTTCACGTCGGCACCATTTCCCAACAGCAGTTCCACGACAATCTTATGACCCCATCCGGCAGCAGAATAAAGCGGCGTCCATCCAATATCCCGACCAAGATTAACCAATGATTGATCCAGCTCGATAAACGCCATAACCAGACGAACCTTGCCCGTACGAGCGGCATCGCCCATATTCAAAGCCGCCCCGCGGGAGATCAGAAAGTCGATCATATCGACCTGGCGGTTTTCATTCGCCCAGCCCAGCGGCGTATCGTTATAGAAGTCGTCATTCAGGTTGATATCGGCCCCGTGGGTGAGGAGCAGATCAGCAGCGGTTTTCTGTCCGAGCCAAGCCGTATAGTGCAACGCTGTGGCCCCCGGCTGATAAAACGGATTATCCGAAGGCAGCTGGTTCTTAGCCTTGGCTAGCTCCGGGTTCGCTTTAAGTAACGCTTTTATTTTGCCCGTCAAACCCATACCGGAAGCGTGAATAAGATCCATAAGCTGGTCCGAAATTTCCTCCTCATCGGAAGAACCTGACTGTCCTCTTAAATCCTCCACCATATCCGCCATCCTTTCGTTGTCATGATATATTGCATGTACCGCACGAGTAATCCTCGCGAATTACCTCCTGACCTTCTTTCTGCTCAGCGGCCAGAAGCAACAGGCCTTCACCGACGACATATCACCTGTCTGGCCTCTGCACCATGCGGAACGGTCCGGACATACCGAAACCCACGCCGTCATCGAACTTCAACATCATAATATCCTATATATAGATTAAGGGTTGGCGATGCCATCCTTCTCAGAAAGGATCCGTAGCGCTCGTGAACGGTGGCTGTCCTCACGGATCTCCTCCAGACGCTCACGTATGACCTTCTCACGGCGACAGTAAAAGGGCTTGTTGCCCCCGTCAAATGGACCAGCCTGAAGCTCATGAAGTAATACCCCCGGCATCACCATGAAAATGATATCCCAAAAACAGACGGCCGTTAACGCGCCCAACAGGGCATTCTCCACATGGGTGCCATCATAACCGTGCATCTCACGATAATATTGCAACGCAGCCGCCTCGTCATTGTTATCGGATGAGCCGGCGACAAACCGGTTTCGAGCACCTGTGGCCGTCGGGACGCAAATGGCCTGAAAACGCCTTTTCTTGGGCGTCAACAGCTTGGGCGGCGGTGGCCCATACCTCCTCTCGCGCTTGGCCAACCGTGACCGCCGGTTCATGAGATCATGGCACAAAGCAGGATCGGACGCCTCCACCAGCGCTTCCTCCGCTATGGTCAGTGCTCGAGACGGACGGGCTACCTTTTCCAAATCGATAAGCATACGCTGAATTATATGATTCCGGAAATCATCCGGTATGTAACAGGCCAGGAGGCGTTCGCATGTTGTTATCGCTTCTCCGTATCTCTTTTCTCGTTCGAGCCGGGCTGCCCCTTCGCGCACCAACGTCGTGAGGGGACGCGTCAGCAGCATACGCCCCCGGGGGTTGCATTCACGTACTAACTTGGATCAACGTGTAGCTCTTGCGTGGCCTCGACAATATGCTTATTATAGTCCTCCATCATGATAAAGCCTACTAATGGGTAGATTCGTTCCATCGCCTTGGTGAACGCACTAATAAGGAAATGGCTATATGGATTGACAATCCGATTGGGATAATGACCCGATCTCTTATGAAGATCTCCTACATATGACAGCTCATATCTATCAATGGTATTAGCAGGTCCTTGATACAATGCCTGAAAATGCACTGGCCGTTCTGAAATCCTATGTAGAAAAGAGTCCCTTATCGCAAAAAGATAACGCCATACTTAATCAGATGGGCGTTGTAGATGATGTCGAAATGGGAAAGCGCTCGCTTCTCTGGCTCTCTCTGGATATACCGGAAGAGCCGTAACTTTAATGACTGTATTTACTTAAATCCTAATTTTATTTGGTCTTCCTTTAGGGCTTCCTGCCATTGATTAAGGCGTGTGGAGAGTTCGGCTCTGGCTTCAAATAATGATATCATCGGCGGCAGATAGTGCCTGTTTAAAACAGAGGCAGCTGATTCTAGTTCCAGTAAATTAACTTGGCGAGATGATTTGGAGATAATCCGGTCTAGTATCTCCATGTCCATAATTAGTTCATCAATTAGCATAATGACCTCACCGTACACCAAATTCACGAAACAAGTGTTTAGTATATAATGATTCCCTGCTGTGTCAAGATATAATTCCTGCTGTGTGTTGTATTGATAACTATGATACGCCCGTACAGGTGATATCCCTCTTGACACATCTACAAATGATTAGTAATTTTTGGTGGTTTTATCATATGCCAATCTATGAGTACGTTACCCCGGTTTAAAGGAAGACGAATGAACATATCTACAGATAATGTTCACGATCCTGGAAAAATCGATCTGTCTCCTGAAGGAAGACTATCCCTTATAGATATTTTCTCCATGTTTTGTGAGGATTATGACAAACCAATAAAGTAATTTTGTTCACTATGATACATAATCTTGCTAATTATCTATTGACGACGCTCAAATCGTCGTAGAACGCATGATACGTTTAATGGATCAAAATACTACGTAATACATACCTCTTAATAATCGCTACGTAGCAATACTTCTTTATCTAGCAACTTGGGTTATATTAATTGACGTATTGAACCACTTCTCATTATTTTCACTACCATATAAGATCTAACTACTTGCAGGAATTATAAGGCTCCCATCGTCATTTTATTTGGACTGAACTATGCTTATCCCCTTTTCAAATCTAACTATGGGAGAAACAATAATAGATGAAAAGTGTAGTCGATTTATTTTGGGTCCCATAAGTACAGGCTTGGGCGTGACTATCGGATCTGCTATGCGTCGCGCATTGCTCTCTTCTATACCGGGTGCCGCAGTGGTGGCGACTCGCATTACAGGCATACTACATGAATTTTCGACTTTACCTTGTATTTTAGAAGACGTTACTGAAATCATCCTTAACGTTAAAGGCATTACTTTGTTAATGCATTGCGAACTTGAACAAGAGAATTACAAAACGCTGTATTTGGAGGCTGAAGGAACTGGTGAGGTTAAAGCGCTTGATATCACCATGGACTCTAACGTGACAATCCTAAACCCTGACCATCATATCGCCACATTGTCGAAAGATGCATATATCCGATTGGAACTTTATGTTAAACAAGGCAGGAGATATTTGAACTGGAGCGATGAGCCCTACGATGAAAACGAATTTGGCCTAGGCGTGATTCGTATTGATGCTGATTTTAATCCTATCACGAAGGTTCATATTTATATAGATAAATATAGTAAATATCATGAAAATCTTGAACTGACGGTATGGACGAATGGTGGTATATCCCCTGTAATCGCCGTATCAAAAGCAGCATCCATACTGACCAGCCACTATCACCTCTTCAATACGCCTGGCGCTATATCGCCTATCGTGGAAAGCGAAGATGTACAAGATATTGGACCGCCTCAGGCCTTGGACATGGACATACCCATAAAAGACCTCTATCTGTCTAATCGTATCCATAGAGCTCTGATGACCGAAGATATCAACACGCTTGCGGATCTGGTTAGTATATCTGAAGAGGAACTTAGTACATTTCGTAATTTGGGTAGAAAATCAATAGAGCAGATCAAAAATGTAATAGCTGATTACAACCTGAAATTGGGTATGAACATGGATGATTGAGTGTCAATCACATCACTTGATTGAGAATATCTTTATCACTGGTTGTATATTCACCCAATAGTTCCGATTGACATAGTGCGCGCCATCCTGTTCGACTTTGCCCTTATGTTCGGGCGTGCCCGGTCGGCAGGGCGCGATCAGAAAACCGTAGTGTTCGGCGCACTCTCTATAGCCCTGCTGCACCTGCGGATCATCAACTACCGCCCATGTAATGGCCGTCTTCAGGTTGTCGATCACCACACGATAGTCCACGCCTTCGAAAAACTCGAAGCTGTGGCGATGGAACTGAAGCCAGGTGCAAACCCTCTGATCAAACACCGGGGTCATCGCCAGGCTGCGGTGTACGTTATGAAAGTTATACTATACCAGGGTGATCCAACTCATCGGGATCATCATCTTTGAGATGACGCTGTTTCTTGCCGACATACGACCATTTTTCGTCACATTCAAGCGCCTTGGTACGAATCTTCCGTACCTTCTTATCATGCAAACGTTCAGAAGATTCGCCCGTTCTTTGCATCAGTCGGCGCACCGCTTCTTTACACACGCCGGTAAGCGCTACCGTGGCTCGAAAGCCGCAACCCTGTCTGATATGGTCAATCACGTTTTCGGCCGTGGCCTCTGTAATCTTCGTATGGAAGGATCGACCGCCTCGTTCTTATAGACATCCCTGATGGCATTGATAGAAACCTTAGCCTTAAGGTCAATTAAACAGGAAACGATAAACCCATTGATAACACGTTCTGATTTATTCGCCCGCTTAATCCAATCAATCAGGATGTCGATACATTCCACGCGAGTATCGGTGAAAGCCTTGGCTAATAGGGAGAGCGCCTCGATCGCGCATATTCTCGGCACCTCGCCATTTTTTGGGTCTTCTAAAATTGCATGTAATGCCGGTATAGCAGACACCCCGAATAAAGACAGGATGCCGGGCAACTCTGTCTCTATATAAGGGGTTAAATCAGGCATTTTTAGCAGTTGCACCAATCGGTCTATCGCACTAACAGCCTGAAAGCGACCCAGCAGACGCCAGGCATGGACCGGTGCCATTGACAAAGGGCTTCCCGGATCCGCCCATAACAGGTCGATGTCGGTGCCCATGCGGACTAGATCCGGAATATGCTCCTCGCTGATATTAGACCCTTTATAAATGGCTGTCGATTGGAAATTTTTTGTAGAGGGTTTGCGAGCAGTTGATTGACAGGATATATATACTGTTTATGCATCATATCATTTATTTATCTCTCCACCATTTTGTCGGTTGTAAATAGCTGTAGCTAACCGCCTTTAATAAACATGGGCATCATATCAGAATCCAGCCCTATAAAGAGATAATATTAATTCCAGGTTTAGTTCATAACAGGAGGATTTTGACGTGAAAAGTAGACGCATTGCGATGTCTCTGGATCATTTTTTCACTATGCCAAGATTGCCTGGGTGGAAGTATGAGTATATTGACAGCAGGGCGTATGTAACCCCCTTACATTATCTGGTGTATTCAAAAATACCTGTTACGGCCTCGGAATTATCAGGCTATCAATGGCGTTCTTTTTCGAACGATAACATGCGGGGATATCGGCGATCTTAAGATGGCCTATGTTAACGCCTTTGAGAATACGGTTGAATATTGCGACCAGAACAAAGAGCTGGTCATAGAATCCACCGCTAATGTATTGTGTAGATTCTTTCGCGACGATGAGGGTCAGCCTGTACCGGGATTTATGGGAGAAATTTCCACCTTGGATGGCCATTCTGTCGCAGGGGACGCCCTAACTGTAAATGTTGGTAGCTATTACATGATTGAAATGCTATTTGTACACCCCAGCTGGCAAAGACAGGGTATAGCATCGGGCTTGTTATGTATTCTAATGAACAAGATATCAGGGAAAGCGATACCGTTGATCAGCCGTTGCAATCTGGCTAACATCCCTAGTGAAAATTGGCACCGAAAGTGCGGCTTTAAAGACATACCGGATCTTCAACTTGCCCGCATATATTATAATCCTGCTGTCCATGAACAGAAGCGTGATCATACATTGAAACGCCTATCCAATGAGGAAAGACTAAGGCTTCAAAACGAAATTGAAACCTGGTACATTGAAATAGAAAGGGCTTGAGAACATAGCGAAGGTAGGGGGACATGGTGCAGTCACACCGGGCCTGAAATATCACTAAGTAGGGCATGGCGTCTAACCGGATTACCCTTGGAACATACACTCATCTCCTCCACGACATAGAAATCAACGATGCAGAGGCCGGGTATCTATTGTCACGGCGTAAAGTAAACATCTTCTAAAAAAGAACCCCGCGTGACATGAAGCTCACCGGGGTTCTTTTTACTCATTAATACATTACTCACACCAAATAACACATGACACTCATATATTTCGCCTAATTTCTATTTCATGTCAACATCTCATTTTGACTGAGACTTGCCTCGGCGACGCCCGGCCCCGGTACGCGAAGCATTAGATTTTCCGCGACCCTCGTGGCACCGACCGTTCTGGACCGAACGTAAGGGACCCGGGAGATTCACTTAGAGTGTGATTTTACACAGCATCCTATCTACCTATTTCCAATATTATGTAAGCCTGATATGGTCAAAAAACGATATCTTAGGATATTTGGGGCATCAAGCAACTTCTCTCTTGCAGAAAGCCATTTGCTTATTTTTGCTTGTTCACCATAAAATTTTCCTTGACTATACACTAATCATGTGTATAGTATATATGGAATGCGCAACAATAACAGATCATTTATCTTTTAAAGTCCAATGTCCATAATATGTCTACACATTCCCGATTATCCGGCTTGGGCTCTGAATCAATATTATAAAATTTCAGAGCCCCTGATAGCTGTTGAAAAAAATATAGTTATTTCTCTGAGTCGTGAATTGAATGGTTCGGAAATCGCCATCGGTGATCATATTGAACGGGCGAAATCCCTCGAACCTGATGCTGTGTGTTTTAAACGGGATAGGCCGGTGGAAGCCGTCCTATTGGAAGATATAGTGAAGGATTTATACCGGATGACGCCCCAAATTATGTCGGTACAAAACAACGTTTGGGAGGGGTGTTGGCTTTTCCTTCAGAACGCGGATCTGGGTTTGGTGGTAGATTATGCAAAGAAAATAGGCGCTCAAGTTGGCGTCAGCCATACTAGACTATATGCCATGCTCTCAGCTTTGACCGCCCCTTCTGGGCATCTGGTATCCATTCCATTCCATCAGGTTAATGATTTCTTAGATCATAACCCCGTCATTCTGTTTGCCTCCTTCGGATTTAACAACGAGATCATTGAGAAACTGATTCTGTTCGGCTTTCGAACAATCAGGCATGTGACACGCCTTAAACTCAAACACCTATCAGCTCAATTTGGAACCGAAGGGACACGTTTGTTTTACTTTCTGCATCCCAATAAGGAGTCACCGGTCCCCAATTATACATGGGATGTACTGGAGAGCGCGTACGAATTTGAAACCCCGGTGTCCGAATCCATAGATATTCTACCTGTCATGTCCCACCTCTTCAGTGATCTTACGAATCGCCTCCATGATCGCATGGCAATGCGCCTGGAAATCCGTTTGTTTTGCCCACCGGACACAATCCCTAAAGGCTATAGTCGCATACTGAAGAAACCGACAAGAGACCCTGAAACATTGAACCGTATCGGAGAAATTTTTCTGGCTAAGTTATTGAATTTAAAGATGAATATTACCAGTATATGCGTCATACTAGGTGGCCTAGTTCTGAAAAAACCCAAGCAGCAAAACCTGTTTTTTAAGCGACCAGGTCTGGAATCACTCTTGAAAGTTATGCATGAGCGCTTTCCTGGCCAGTTGATGCGTGCCACCCTAACAGGCGTTGATTCGACTTTTCCAGATGATGAAATGCATCTGGTTCCTACAGACGCCGACCATCCCATATAATCTCTATGAAACGCATTAATTTACCCATAACGGTATTCACGGTTAATAAACGGCCTCATATTATTAAATGGCAACATAGGCGGCTTAAGGTCCAACGTATTATAGAATATTGGGTTGTACAGGGCAGGTGGTGGCATAATGAGGAAAACCGGACCTACCTTTACCTCTCTACAGACCAGGGACCGATTGAAATTTTTCATCGTAATAGATCTGAGTGGATCTTATCCCGCATTTTTGATTGACCTATATTATGTTCGCCCATCTCCACGTTAAAAGCGCCTTTTCTTTTCTCCATGCCGGATCCTCGCCGGAAGATCTGGTGAAACAGGCTCGAAATATACATTGTCCTGCTCTGGCCTTGACTGATAAAAATGGAATATACGGTGCAGTTCGTTTTCTTAAAGCATGTAAATCTCAAGGCATACAAGGTATTATAGGCTCAGAGGTTACCGTTGAAAATTCTCCGGTCGTTCTCCTGGTTCAAAATGAAACGGGATATGCTAATTTGTGCCATATACTTACCGCTGCCCATTCCGCAGACCGTGAAAACCCCGCTGTGCCAATCGACATCATATCTACGTTCAACAACCACCTCTTCTGCTTGACGGGCGGCAAGGAAGGTACCGTCTGGCACTTGATGTCAAATAAAAAAACAGGCGAAGCCGAACGATGGCTGCGACGTCTACATACCATTTTCAGAGACCGTCTCTATATAGAACTTTGCCATACACTAGAATATGGAGCTGGACGAGTTATAGATCAACTTTACCGCCTGTCGGTTTCCATGAATATCCCGGTGGTAGCGTCAAATAACGTGCGTCATGCCGTCGCTGAAGATTATGTGCTGTCAGACCTACTGACCTGCATAGGATTAGGCCATTCAGTAGACGAACCTCATCTGGATCGACCTAAAAATGCTGAGGCTTATTTGAAGAATGAAAAAGCATTGAAAAACCTGATTCCCTATGAAGCGGCATTTGAGAACACCATGATTATCGCCAACGCCTGCCACATCGATCTTGTACCGGAACATATCACACCGCCGAAAGCTCGGCTACCGGATAATATCTCACCGCGTGCCTATCTTAATCAAATATGTAGCGAGGCCCTCCTGGAAAAATATGCTGTAACCCATCAGGATCGGGCAATGGCCCAGTATAATAAAGAGTTCGGTGTGATAACCCAGTTGGGACTTGAAGAATATTTCCTGGTTGTTCGGGAGGTGGTTGAGGAGGCTAGATGGCAGGGCATACGCTGCTGCGGACGCGGTTCAGCGGCAAATAGTATTGTTGCCTACCTACTGGGTATTACAGGAGTTGATCCTATCGCCCACAATCTATTATTCGAACGATTTCTCCATGGAGGCCGCAAAGGTACGCCGGATATCGATATCGATTTCGATAGTGAGCGCCGTAATGAAATCATCACCTGGATAGAAAATCGCTTCAGCATCGAGCAGACGGCCATGACAGCTACCATCGTAACCTACCAGCTCCGCAATGCCCTTCGTGATGTGGCAAAAGCGCTAGGGTGGCCTATGGATACGGTAAATCAACTAACCAAGGCCATTCCACCCCGCCGTGCCCGGGATGTCCGAGAATATCGCCCCCAATTACTCAGAATTCTGGGAGAGTCGCCCCTTTTTGAATTGCTTGTCGATCTAGTAGAGCGCCTCGATGGCTTACCTAGGCATATGGGGCTGCACGTGGGTGGTATGGTTTTATCCCGAAAACCGTTATACCATTTTAGCCCTATTCAGGTGTCCGCGAATGGCGTAAATATGGTCCAGTTCGATAAGAACGATGTCGAAGCCCTCGGGCTGGTCAAGTTGGATGTTTTGGGGCTAAGAATGTTGGCCACTTTAAGCGAAGGCAGGGAATTGGTTGCCCGGCATATTAACAAAGAGATCGACTTGGATCAAATTCCACTTGATGACCCCAAGGTATATGACCTGATTTGTTCCAACAGCACAGTAGGCCTGTTTCAGATCGAATCACAAGGACAGATTCACTTGCTGGCCGTCAATCAACCCAGAAGTTTCGGTGATTTAATTGCAGAAATCGCCCTATTTCGACCGGGTCCTCTTCAAGGCGGCATGGTTCACCCCTTTATCCGAAGAAGGAAAGGGCAGGAACCGATTGAATACGACCATCCGGAACTGGAGCCGGTTTTAGCGGATACCTACGGTATTATCCTCTTTCAGGAACAAATTCTTGAAATTGCCCATCGATTTGCGGGCATGCCCCTTTCTGAGGCAGATGATTTCAGATCGCTTATGTCGAAATACAGGGACGCCAGCGAAATGGAAAACATGCGGGATACATTCGTTTCAGGTGCTATGGAGCGCGGAGTTTCAGAACAAACATCCAATAAAGTATTCGACAAGGTTTCCAAATTCGTTGGTTATGGTTTTTGCCGGAGCCATGCCGCAGCATTCGCCAAAATTGTCTATCAATCCGCCTGGATGAAATGTTATTATCCTATGGCCTATATGGCGGCGATTATGCAGCACCGCCCGGGCATGTACAGTCTGATGACTTTGGAGCAAGAGGCCAAGCATTGGAAAGTGCCTATCCAATTGCCTGATATCAAGCGCTCTGCCACTCGTTACGACTTGGTTAAAACCGCCGATGCAAAGTTTGCCATCCTTAAACCTCTCACGTCTATTGATCATGTTTCGGATTCCATAGCTCGGGATATCGTATGGCAAAGAATGAATGGAACCTTTACGTCTGTGGAGGATTTGTACGAAAGGGTAATCATGCCCCGAGATGCGCTGGATTCCCTTGCCCGATCGGGTGCGCTGGATTCCATTTCGGCCTCAAGTAGAGATGCGCTGTGGAAAATTGGTATTTTAGCCCGTAGATTGGGGACCGCTGGACAAAGTAAAACCCACACCTTATTTCACATGCCGACGGTCTCCTTACAGGACATACCCTGTTTACCAGAACTGCATGCCCTTGAACGCCTATCATGGGATTACCAGACCCACCATGCCGCCCGGGTACACCCCATATCTTTGATCCGGCGTTCCCTGAGTGAATACGGTATACTGCCTATAGCCTCTTGCCGACGCCTTATTCCGCTGGACGCCCAAGCCTCACCAACGGTCATCGAAATTACGGGTAATATTATTATGCGGCAAAGACCACCGACAGCAAATGGTATTATGTTTCTCACCCTCGAAGACGAAACCGGATTTATCCAGTGCGTTCTGTCACCGCCTGTCCAGGAGGCATTCGACCATCTGCTTATTTTGCCGACCTTGACTATCCAAGGTATATTACAAGCTGCCAATCATTGGCGCGGCCTTGTTGCTGGGAAAATATGGCCGGTAAAAGGCATATTGGGCGGATACAGCGGATATCCCAGTCAATCAGGCGGCCAGGATCAACTAAACAAAGGACATGGGCTGTCTGAATCAAATGATGAGATTTCAGGCACCGGGATGGCAGAAGCGATTTAATGTTAATGCTTGTCACATCCTTAAAATATCCTTACCACTCTAAAAAATCCATTCTTGTAATGATAAACAGCGTTATCATTATAAACTTGCCCAAGAGGCACCTGCAAATTTCGATATATATCATTGCTCAACGCTTTCAAAGGCGATACGTATACAGTATGGACGCGGTCAGTCAGCGTCTCTTTGAATTCTTGTCTAACAAGCAGGTCAATATCGGATAGGAAGGCAGCAAATGTCTTACCTGACCTGTTGGGCGCCGCTATCAAGGTGTTTTTTCTATCCTGAATTGCCGGCCATGCTGCCTTTTGCACGTCGGAGGGGCCGTCAAATGTGTCGGTAAACCAACGGCTCACTACAGGATGAAACCGTTCCATCATCTTAGGCCTCTTCATATTTATGTTTTAGTTTAGACATTTAAGTTTGAGTGGAGGTCTTAACGATATGAACTTTAAATGGATAATGCGACAGTGCCTTGAATACCCAATTAAGGGCAGGACAACACTAAACTTACGTGTAATAACTTGCAATGTCAAAGGGAACCCATCACCCGAAAACCCGAACCTAGGTTCGGGTTTTCTAATGCATTTCCATTTACGGTCAACCGTATATCAGGTTGTTACAAGCTAGTGGTAATAAGAGAAATGAATAAGAACACGAGAATCAGCTTTAGACTTGACAATTCATCTGTTGTTTAATTGTATTTATACTTACAAATAGCCGCAGACTTTATTTTTCGAGACTGATATGCCTCAAAATTTCAAATATCAAGCATCATCTCCCAATCCAATGTTGCATTATATAAACACACTTTCTCCTGGATCTCGAAAGTATATAATTTATAGCTTGGACAAAGTGGCGAAGTATATAAGCCGCAACCGAGATAACGCCTCTACTTTTTCATGGAAAACGCTCGACAAAGCCGGGGCAGTATCCATTCAATCCTGGCTACTACGAACGTACCGACCTACAGCCATCAATCATATCCTTGGCGCTGTTCGCGGGGTTCTTAAACAAAGCTGGCGCCTCGGCTTGATTAATGAAGAACTTTATCACATTGTTCGTCAGGGTTTAGATAATACATTAATGGTAAAACCCGTACGTCGCAAAAGAACTACGCTGGCCTATACGGATATTACGAAATTATTCGACTGTTGTGCTTCATACCACACAAGATCAGCTCGACGAAATGCGGCCATCTTGGCTATGTTATACGGTGCCAATATTACACCGGCTGAAGCCCTGGCGCTTCAGGTCCAACATTATGATCCCCGGCAGAGCCTGATTAATATAGAATCCGACACGCGTCGAATCATCTATCTCAACGCTGATGCGCAGAACATATTGCAGTCGTGGCTCCTTCATAGAGGCAATGGGGTGGGATCGTTGCTTTGTCCTGTCCTAAAAAATGATGCTGTACGTATTCGCCCTCTCTCGTACCAATCCCTTACGAATATATGCGCCAGACTTGCCAAAGATGCACACATTGCTACATTCAAACCCAAGGATTTGAATGTGACCCACCGTCAACATGTTCAGGATAACAACAGGACAACCTTGGAGATTCCCCGCCTACAGGGTACGTCCTGACCTAATTTGTTACAAGTTTAATTGGAATTAATACCCGTACAGTCGTCCCTTTCCCCTCTTTCGTGCTTATGAACAACTCTCCTCCATGACGCTGCACAACACCAAACACAATGCTCAGACCTAATCCAGCGCCATGGCTCCGTTTTGTGGTTACGAATGGCCTGAAACACGTCTCTTGGAGATTCCTATCCATCCCTCTGCCTGTATCACTGACCGTGAGGATGATATTTTTATCATTGTGGGCGGTTTTAAATGAAATTACGGCATCCGACTCGCAGGCTTCAACGGCATTCTGTCCCAAACATGCAACCATGTCATATAGAGCTTTTTCCTGGCCTGTCAACGCTGGCAATGTAGGTTCCAATCGCCCAACGACATTTAAAGAGGTTGTATCGTTCAGAATCTTGGCCCGTATAACTCTAATAACATTCCTTACAATTTGATTTAAATCTACGTTCACAACGTTGTCGTGGATGGCACTATCTGATACCTTACCCAATCTTTCCAGCACATTGGTATCGTTCTCTAAAAAACCCTTCACCTTCGTAAAAATCGATCGGGCTTCGGTGGGGTTGCCTTTTTCCAGCAGGGCATGATATCCCCCGATTATGGTATAGCTATTTTGAAAGTGATGGACCAATGCTCTCAATGTGGGTATTATTTGGTCAAACCATTCTGTCTCGTTTCGGTAAAGCGTTTTCTTCGAAAGATCATCCCTGTGCCCCTCGCATACTGTTATCATTTTCACTGATCGATTCTGAATTTCGAAAGTCCGGCCTACTTCCGATATATGGACCGACTTATCATTTGCCGTAACCAATTTCAATTCTTCATGGTCGTCTATATGTAGGCTTGGTTCTCCCAAAATGCCTTGATGGGACAGCATCTCCACTAAGCTTTTACCGTTCAATTCATCACTGGAATACCCCAACATGGATGAAGCCGCATTATTTGACATGATGATATGGTAGTCTTCGCGATCAACAACAAGAAGACCTGTAGTATCGGTATTGAATATTTGATAAAAAAGGTCACCTGTTACCCCGGGATTTTCTACTTCCTGTTGTATTACCTGTCTCAATTTGTCCATATTGTCTTTACTAACATAGTGAAGGGCGCCAGCTTGGGAGTATTTTAATGCCTGGACCTCATCTTCATTTTCAAAAACGATTATAAATGGTTTCTCTGATCGAATCCTTTTCAAAAACCCTAAGGCATCCAAAAACCGGAAAAATCACCTGGAGGAGGATCCATCGCCATAAAAAGATCAGGGTCGGTTAGTATTAACTGTTCGAAAAATTCGTTCTTCGTCCTCACCGTTGAATACATAATAGGCAACTCCAGAGTATCCAAAATTCCACCCAACCCATTTCCATTTACCACGCTATTTTCGATGATAAGAATTTTTACCATTATTGGATCACCACCCACCTCAACAAAGCCTTATCTTCTTTCTTCGTAACCCTCTGATACACAGTAACTTTAAAAACAACAACGGCTGCGTAAGTGTCTGGAAGACCAGGGTTTTATGGAATATCATCTGTAATCATCTTAGTTGTCTCAGCATCTCCCTTGTAATCAAGATGTTCTATCCGTATTGTTGTTTTTATTTTTTCGTTTACACGCCATATGGCACCTTGTCTTATCAGTGCGCTAATATCACTATCTACCCTTTTTACTCTTGACGTCAACGACATAATGTGGCTCGTTATCTCACTGGATACGTATTTTGTGGATCGATTTCTATTCTTCTTTTCTGCCTCATACATATCGACCAATTGATTCCTTCGATGGACGAATGATTTGAGTTGTTTCTGGGATTCATGTCCAAGCGATTTTTTATCAGACAACGTACTGTATTCTGAAAACATCGATAGTACAGCACTGTGTGCTTTCAATTCTTCAATAGATGGTGCCTTTATTGACTGGACGAAGTCAACAACCTGCCTTCTGGATACAATAAATACCGAAAACATTGATTCCCACAAAATTGCCGATAATGGAATCTCTATCCCGGTTCCTGATTCAATAAAGATTCGTTTGGGCCGATTTTTTTTAATGCCTTGATCACGACGTTTGAGGTTTTTAATGGATTTTCAATTTCCACGGCATATGATTCTGGATACCAGTATAATAGGATTTTATTCGAATTGCCTGAAATACCCATACTAGACATAATTGTCCTAAGCTACCCCACTCTGACGGTCTTTCCTCTCTAATATGACATCGACCTGTCCAGAGTATATCATTTTCTCAAGGGTCCATTTTGGTAAAGCTCGGGCTTCTATAGGGATTAACTCCAACACCTCTTCACGCAAGTTCTGTCGGGTCTGATTATCCATTTCATCGACTTCTGCAGCAGCTTTTTCCCACTTAACCCGTTTCTCTTGTTCGATTTTGTTCTGCTGGTCATTGGTCGGGGGTCTTTCTTCAATACGCTTCGTTTTAGCTGGGGCCTGGTCTATTGTAGATGAAATGATACCGAATGAATGGACATCCGGAATGTTTTGGATAGACCATGAGATAACTGTTCGGATATCTTTTTCGGAGTACCCTTCGTTAAATAATTTATCACAATCACCCTCTCCCTTTGTGTGTTTTTCCGATCCCATGGTAAAATTCAAGAACTAGACTAGCTACGAGAGATTTTTAGAATATTGTTTTGTAGTTAAATACTGTTTATTGGTGTCGAAATCCGATACACCTAAATCCGATACACCTAAATCCGATACACCTGGATTATCCTTATCGGTATCGCCAGGTATCCGTAATGCAACCGTTGTAGAACTCGGATATGTTCCGGTTTCACCTGGTAAGCGAACGCGATAGACATTACCGCGCCAATTGTCTGTATTTATAATGGATATATACTTGTTTTGTCCGTTACATAGTGATGAAACAGCAGACCGTATGGTCGATGGGCTCATTACGAGACTCTCCTCCAGCTGTCCAACACTTATCCGACACGTGTTATTATGAAACCCCAACGAAAGGCGATATAAACGTATATATACCCGCCATTCAGCCCTACTAATATGAAAAGGGATATCGTTGTCCACACGGGTATAATTGGGCGATATCGATAGGGAAAAATCCGACACATCTGTTTGCAATTTAGTCGGTGGTTTTTCTCCGGAAGAAAGGTGCGGACTGTGAATAACCTTTGCGGCACTTGGAGCTGGAGGATTAGATGTTACGTTGGACCCAGACTTTGCGAAATCGAGCAATTTTCGGCTTGTACGCAATCGCTCGATTAATACTCTGTCCGGGTCTTGTACATGTTCTTTTGGTTTATTATACATCTCAGGTATCATCTTCAAGTTGTGTTTTAGGCAATTCTTTCGCGGCTGCCCAGCGCCGTTTCCTCATTGATCAATTCAAATTCGGTCGGTTCATTTGAAGAATGTATTTTTGTGGCAAACCTGCACATTTTCACTATATCTCGAGGTATATTGCTTGTGCCGGTGATCACATCATAGGCTTCGTCCGTAAATAACTCGTTTTTACGTCCTGCCGTTCTAATTCGATCCCTAATCATCTTAATGGATTCGTCCTTTGGTAACGGGTTTACAACGTACATGAGATCGATTCTGTTATGAAAATTCTTATGGCGCTTAAGGAGTGGAATAAGATCATACTGACCAAAAATTATAATATTTAATAACTTGTGGTGGTTAAGTTCATGATTCAAAAGCATTCGCAGCACTTTTAATATTTTTGGAGAAATCTCATGCCCCTCGTCAATCATCAGTGTGATGACCTGATCCTTCGTCTCCATTTCGTTTAAGAATTTCTTAAACGATTCTTTGCAATTAAACGCGGAATTTGTAAGGCCTTCGGTATCAAAAAGGCTATTGAGTTTCCTTAAAAAAGCATACTCACTGGGAAACTCTGGATCGACAATCATTTGGGTGATAAACTTATCACGATCCGGTGCCTGTGTTAGAGATTGAAGAAGAACCCGGCTCATGGTTGTCTTGCCAGTGCCCACATCACCTATTATTACACAGAGCCCCTCTTGATTTCGTACGGCAATTTCCAGGCGGTTTAATCCGTCTTCGTGCAACGGAGAGCGATAAAAACTATCCGGGTCCGGTGTGGTCGTAAACGGTTCTTTAAAGAACCCTAATGTCTCGTAGTATTCCATAATGATCTAATTGGTATTATATGTTGGATCGTCATTCAACATGACCAATATTTGGTCCAGAGAAAATCCGTCAGGGTTTTCCTGGGTCTGCCGGCGCAATTCCTTGATACGATTGAGCCGAGAGATCGCCAGGTCATCAAAAACTCGATAGTGGCCGATACGATGATCTTCCGTTATCATGTTCTTGAGGATGTACCAGTTAATCGAATCGATTGACAGTTCCGTTATGTCTGCTAAATCCCCGATGGTATACATAAATTGGTCACATTGCCTCAGTAGTGGAGTCTCTTTTGCTATACGTAGGTATCGTCTCAATGTAGTGTGAGCATAGCTCAAATGGTTGAATCCCAGAGAGTTGTCAACATTTTTTTTAGTTTAAATATTTAACTACTTTGGTCTTGCTGTACCTTTCACCGAAACTCGGCACAACCTGTTGTGTTGCACGTGTATTTTGAATATGTTTTTTTTCGAACCGATGCCTAAACGGAGATCGATAGGGGGGGAAATGTAGCATGTCGGTATGCAGGGGCATAGATAGGTACCTGAGCCATTTGTATGGCAAGCGATTTTGACTGGCCCGTGGGTCTGCATATGGCACAATTTACCCACAGATGACTCTTATTAGGTATTGGTTGCTATTCTGAAAGAAGGAACGCCAATTGGGTTTTCATTTGATAGGAGATAGATTGTATCGACGCATGTGTTGCCCAAAACAGTGGACGACCTGGAGTTTTTGTCCTATACTGCACATCAACGCCGTTGAGATGTTTATCGCCAGCATATTCGGTTTATTGCAAAAGGCAGCACAATTTCCTTATTAACCGAATTTATAGATGTTGGGCACCCCCCAATGACCAACTATGACACATACGAGTTCTAAAATACAGGATAAACTGACGTCCGTACCTACATGTTCCGGGGTCTATTTATTCAAAGATCGTATACAGAAGATTCTATATATCGGCAAAGCCAAAAACTTAAGATCTAGGGTACGATCATACTTCCGGAATACAGACCAATATTCACAATCCAAAATCCCCGTGATGATCAGTCGTGTTGCCGATATAGATTGGATCGCGACGGGTACGGAGGTTGAGGCCCTGATCCTGGAAGATAACCTGATAAAGCGCCATAAACCGCGCTTTAACGTCTTGATGCGTGATGATAAGACTTTTCCGTATATTAAACTGACCAATGAGCCCTTTCCTAAGGTTGCTATCGTCAGAAATGTTGAGTGCGATGGCGCTCGGTATTTTGGTCCCTATACCAACGTCAAAGCTATGCGCCGGACGGTCGATACCATTCGCAAGGTGTTCCCACTACGAACATGTACCAACGCCCGCACCTGGCCGTCACTCGATCGGCCGTGCCTGGATTATTTCATCGATCGTTGTCCCGGTCCGTGTAAAGGGCATATTTCTGAGGAAGCCTATGGTGAAATTGTAGATCAGGTCTCTGATTTCCTGTCCGGTAAAAAAGCTGGATTAGTAAACGCGTTAAAACGCCGCATGAAAGAGGCATCGGCTAATCTGGCATATGAAATGGCCGGTAAGATCAGGGATCAGATTAAAACCATTAGTGGCGATGCCACGAAGCAAAGAGTAATAACACAGAAGTCCATAGATCAGGATATTACAGGGTATCTAAGAAACGATACCGACGCCTGTATCGCCGTACTTCAAATACGAGAAGGTAAACTGCTTGGTAAGGAGCATTTTTTTGTGAAAATTCCGGCGGGAAATACCGATGAGACGGCGATGGCCGCCTTTCTGTCCCAGTATTATCTCCATACCAGTTTCTATCCTGTAGAGATCATTCTATCCATCATGCCACCGGATTTGACTACTCTAACCAAATTTCTTACCGAGAAGCGGGGGCGTAATGTTACGTTTACCGTACCGAAACGAGGAGATAAAGCGGCCTTGATCCGGATGGCGAATCAAAATGCGGAGTTACAACTCAATTCCCACATCCTAAGACGAAGTGAACGTCAAGAGCAAAGGAGCATGCCGGCCTCGATTGCCGCCCTCCAGAAAGCACTCCAGCTCAACAGTGCGCCTCATCGTATTGAAGCATTTGATATCTCTAATGTACAAGGTTCCGACCCGGTAGCGTCTATGGTCTGTTTCGTAGATGGTCGTCCTCGTAAGTCCGAATACCGAAAATACATGATAAAAGACGTGATTGGACCTAACGATTATGCTATGATGATGGAGGTGGTTGGTCGGAGATATCGCCGCCAGATCGATGAAAATGGTCCCCTCCCTGATCTGGTGCTTATAGACGGTGGAAAGGGGCAGCTATCGAGTGCCAAGGAGATATTGGACGAGCTCGGACTGATAGACCTGCCAGTCATCGGCCTTGCCAAACGGCTGGAAGAAGTTTTCATGGCGGACGAATCAGAGCCGATCATCATTCCTAAAACGTCATCGGCTCTGAAACTGCTTATGCATGCTCGTGACGAAGCCCATCGTTTTGCTGTTTCCTTCCACCGAAATAGACGTGGCAAACGCATGGTACTGTCTGACCTGGACAATATTCCCGGAATAGGCCCCAAACGACGTCAGATACTGATTAAGAAATATGGGTCTGTAGAGAAAATAAAAGCCAGCCCTCTGGAAGAACTAGTGAGTATTTCCGGAATAGGAAGGGAGATTGGCGAGCAAATACATCGTTATTTTCACGGAGGAAGCGTTTAGAACCCGAACCGGGGTTCGGGTTCTAAGTATTTTATTCTCCCGCAAGGTCTTTTAGCTTTTCTTTAAATTGCCTTATAAGGTCTTGGGGGCTGCGGTATCTGAATGTCAGGTTTAAGTGGGGTTCTGCCCTGTTTTTTATATTACGGGCTTTCGACAAAGCCCTTCCGCCACTATAGGGTGTGTCACTATAGAGGATCTTTTGAAATAGCTTTTCTTGTTCTTCTGTGTCGTGTTTTAGCACCACAAGCGCCCTGGCATGTTTTTCAGTAATCGCTCTGCCCCAAGCTGTTGCCTTCCGGTGTAAGCAGAATATCCGCCCCTGCCTCAGCTGCCCGGTGGATCGCTACCAGTATTTTTTCCGTCGATATCCATGCCCCATACTTCGGCCTCATCGCCATCATCTAAGAGGGGCGTAGGCGCCTTGTGGTAGGCGACCCTCGTCCCATCTCGTGAAAGGTGATATCCTCTGAGTGAATAATCACCCTCTGTGATACGTGTCTCTTGCTTATCTTCTATAGTAATGGTCCAAAAATGGCGCAGCTTATATTTTTCTTCAAAGGCAAACACATCATCTTTCACCTTGTCTTTCGCCTTTTCCTTTTCAGATTTTGGTTCGGATGCGAGAATATTGATCGAAGCGCCGTCGGGATGCCATGCTATGGATGACACCGCAGTTTCATGGGTCGTTAACTTCTGCGCCTCCCCACCGGCATTGCGCATCAGATAGATCTGAGCCCCTTCGTCGTCCTCCCGTTTGGCGAGAAAGGCGATCCATTGTCCGTCTGGTGACCACTTCGGACTGCTCTCCCCCACCCCCCCGCCCGTCATCCTGAGGGTATTCGTTCCATCCGCTTCGATCCGCCAGATATGCCGAATCTATTTCGATTTTTCCCAATCGCTTTCTCCCAGGACATAGAGCAACTGACTGCCATCGGGCGCCATTTGGGGATCACTCAATGAGGGCACATTGAGCAGGTCGATCATGGTCATGGCTTGTTTTGACTGGCCTGATACAGCCATGGGGAGAGACAGCAAAAACAAACAGGGAAAAATAAACGATGGGGTTTTATTTTATACTCCTATGGGAATCCCGATTGGTCTTTCTTGAAATGGGAATGATGGCCATGCCCGAAGGCGTTTATCTGGCCTCCATTCGGTTCAAAATGACGATGGATCCCCGCTTAAAGCCTGCGGGGATGACGATTTTATAAACTGTTCAGGAAACATGATCTGGCAGGCGAGTACTTCGTGGTCCCGCTTCTGTATCCCGCATCCCGCATTATTGCAAAACCTCACTGGTGCCCACGCACCGTCGGGTATTCGATACCTAATTGCTCCAGATAGGTTTTATACCTGGCCGGATCAAAGTAATAGGCTTTCATCTTATCCCGAAACTCAGACATGATTTTTTCATTCAGGAAGGTCGCTGGTTTGTCTTCAGCTGAAATTATTGGCGTATAGATAGTTTCTTTGCCCTGCTCCTCGGTGAAGTAGGTTTTGGTGGCCTCTATGAGTTCCGGCCGCATGAGCAGGTCTAGGACCGTCATGGCCAGGACCTTGGCGCCGGTGGTCGACCCCTTGTGGGCGATGGGCGTCGCCATGGCCACGGCGCTGGACCAGTGATGACCGGGCAGGCCCTGTATGTTGGCGGGATATCTCAGCGTCACCGTGGGAACGGTCCATGATACATCGCCAATGTCGTCGGAACCACCACCAAGCTGCGGGCCTTCTCTCGGTTTGGGCGGGTCGGACAGCTCATCCGGGAGTCCATCGGGGTCCCGGCCTACTTCCTTCTGCAACGCTTTAGCCAGCGTCTGATCAGCCTCACTCCAATCCGGCAACCCGATCTCTTTGATGTTGTCATACATCGCTTCGGCAATCGGTTTGTTGAAATGACGCGGCCAGGCGGTGCCCAGGATACGCCATTCCACCTCTGTATCGGTCATCAGCGCGGCGCCCCGGGCGACGTCGTTGCCAATATCAAATAAGCGTTTAATATGTTCATAGTCTACTTCACGGAAGTAGTACCAGACTTGCGCTACAGACGGCACCACATTGGGCTGGTCGCCACCGTTGGTGATCACGTAATGGGTCCGTTGGGATAGGCGTAGATGCTCACGGCGAAAGTTCATGCCGATATTCATCAGTTCGACAGCATCAAGGGCGCTACGACCGCGCCACGGGGCGCCTGCAGAATGAGCGGAGTCACCGCGAAAGGTATATTCAACTGATACCAACCCGCTGCCGCGCCCCTCACCATAGGATACCGACAGATTGCTGCTTACGTGGGTAAACAACACCGCATCCACGTTATTAAATACCCCATCCCGTACAAAATAGGCTTTGGAACCCAACTGTTCTTCTGCCACGCCGGGCCAGAGGACAAGGGTGCCGGATATGTTTTTCTGGACCATGATTTTTTGAAGCGCCAGTGCGGCTGTTACATTGACAGCCTGACCCGAGTTGTGGCCCTCACCATGGCCGGGAGCACCCTCGATCACCGGATCATGATATGCCACACCCGGCTTCTGGGAGGCTTTGGGAATGCCGTCGATATCACTGCCGAAGGCGATAACCGGCGCACCAGATCCCCATCGGGCGACCCAGGCGGTCGGAATACCGGATTGACCGGTTTCCACTTCAAATCCGTTTTCTTTCAAAATGTCGGTAATATACTTTGAGGTCTCATGCTCCTGAAAACCCAACTCGCCAAAGCTGAACAGCATATCCACCATCTGTTGTGTGAACGTCTGCATGGTCTCGACGTGCTGTGCGGCTTCCATCTTGAGCCGTTTTAATTTAGTGGGTTGGGCGATGGATGGTCGAGGGAAAGTCAGTATGCAAACAAAGAAAAATGAATAGAAGAGGGCACGATTTCGCATGGCGATGCTCCTTTACGAACAAGGTCAGCACAAATTACGGAAATATGTAGTGGTGGGGTGATTTTGAGTTATCGCTTTTAATATAGAATACATTGACAGGGTGTCAAGCATTCAGGAAAGGGGTATAGGCTAATGGGGATTGATTACGGGATGACGAGAACAGGCGTGTCTGTTGGTTGAGCCATGAATGGGGTGATGAATTATGCCATGAATGACCATATCCGAAAAACGGATTAATTCCGCTCTATACCCTTCTGAATCCTCACCTTTGGCACCATGGGCCAGGGCAGCAGCATGGGAATAGGTGGCATCGCCTGTATACTTCGATTGACGAAGCAGCATACCGAATTCCGCAACTGCCGCTGAAAATCGGAAGTTGCCCGAGGTATTTTCAAACATCGTGGCCATATGAAGAATCGGTTGTTCGATCAACTGGATTTTCTGGCCGTCTGGTTTCTTGTAGCGCTGTTTCACCATCATGATTTCCGAGTTGGAGGGATCACCCTCACTACGCTGATTACGCTGGTACTTCAGATCATCCACCGAGGGCAGGTCGATCTCCACATCCGGCGGGACGATTTCGTACAGCGCTGTGACCGTATGGCAGGCGCCTAATTCATCGGCATCCCCGGGGGCATCTGGCTGTCCATGATATACCGCCGAATTTTACTGTAGGACGCGGCATCCACATCTATGGAAAACGTGGATAGCGGGTTAGTTCGGGTGGCCAGGAACGGATTTTCAGAAATCGGATGGTACTCTTCCCGGTTGAACGCCACGGGCATCGGGTCGGAGGAATCGGATTGCAGAGCCGGCGAAGGGGAGGGCAGTATCCCCTCGCCGCTGAAGATCCTTGCACTTCGCTTGGCGGCCGCGCCGCCCAGAAGGCCATACGAGTCAGGCGGAATTCAGCCGATTGCGGCTACAGGCATAGACGCAATTGGCTATTAGCCGTTATAAACCCTATTGATGTATTTATATCAATTCATTATATTTTAAAAATTGTACTTAAGATCCTGTTTAGAAAAGCACTATTGTATTGGAGAAGCAATTATGTGTGGAATCATCGGTTTTATGAATAAATGCGGCGCTGTAACTTCGATTGGTTCTACAATGCTCGGCATGCTTGATGCGCTTGGTCGCCGGGGACCGGATTCAGCCGGTATTGCGGTGTTTAGCCCTCTAAACGGCAACCAGATTCGTTTGCGAGTGAAGCTGGGCGATGCGGACGCACCTTCGGAACGTACAGATGCCGTCAAGACACAGGTTGGTACAGTGGCGACTATAGAAGATGCCACGGTCACAGGGGCCTACCTCCGCCTGGAAGTCAGCTATGACGGTAATCCAGAGGCGTTACAACATGCGATAGAAGGCGTACATGCAGAAATAGAAGTGGTCAGCATGGGACGATCTCTGGAGATTGTCAAGCAGGTTGGCTCACCCGCGAACCTGGACACCACATATGGCCTGAAAGATTTTATCGGTACCCACGCCATTGGACATACCAGGCTATCGACCGAAAGTCGGGTAGACCTGAGCCATTCTCAACCTTTCTGGGCCCATGGTCTGCTTGACGTGACTATTGTACATAACGGCCATATTACCAATTACCATAAACTCCGCCGTCAATATGAGATGCGGGGGGTGCGTTTCTATACCGAAAATGATTCGGAAATCATCGGTATTTACCTCCGGGACCGGCTATCACAAGGTTTAAGCCTCGATGAGGCACTTCATGCATCGATGGTCGATTTCGACGGGTCGTTTTGCTACCTGGCGGCCACGGCCGATCAACTGGCTTTTGCTAAAGATCCGTTTGGCCTCAAACCATTAATGGTAGCAGAAACCGATGAGTTTGTGGCCATCGCCACAGAAGAACAAGCGCTTTGCACGGTATTCAAGCAAGAAACTCAAGCCAGGGAACCCGGTCCCAAATCAATTCGTACATGGCGCCTACCGGATTCTACAGGCAAACAGGAGGCGGCATGAGTACGATCGACTGTACCAATAAAACCGTCCGGGAGATTAATCAATTTATCCGCCGTAACATGTCTGAAGGGACAGACGAGATTCGTATAACCAGTCCCGATGCACAGCACAATATTGGCGTTGGTCTGGTGCAACCGGTACATCTGTCCATTGACGGGAGTGTGGGTTATTACTGTGGCGGGATGATTGACGGTCCCATGGTTCACATTCATGGTAGTGCCGGTTGGGGTGTAGGTGAAGGGATGATGAATGGAACGGTCATTGTAGATGGTCATGCCGGAAATGGCGCGGCCGCCTCGATTCGTGGCGGTACCGTGGTGATCAAAGGCGATGCGGCGGCAAGATGTGGGATCGCTATGAAAGGCGGCAAGGTGATTGTGGGTGGCAGTGTGGGGTATATGAGTGGTTTCATGATGCAAAAAGGTACCATGGTCGTCTGTGGCGATGCCGGCGAAGGGATTGGTGATTCGTTATACGAAGGGGTCATTTTTGTAGCCGGTGATATCGAAGATCTGGGACACGACGCTGTGATAGAGGACCCCACCGATGCAGACAAATCTCAAATTGATGACCAATTAATCCAATTTGGTATTGATCATCCCGGCAACTTTAAAAAAATTGTGGCAGGACGCAAGTTGTGGAATTTCGACAAGCGCGAATGGGATGTCTGGAAGTCGGCGCTTTAATTGTGAAATGTAAACCAATCAAAACTCTCTTATTCTAACGTACGAGGATACCGTGAACGACGAACACCCTACAAATGCCGATGTCGGCAATGAAACGCCACCTTCCACCTCTCCTGAAGTTCTCCGTCAGGGCGCTCTATGGAGTCCTCAGGCGATTTCGGAAGTTCAGGAGAAAGCCGAGCTGGGGCGCTACCGCCTTAGAGGATTTGGCACGTTACGCCAGCGTCCCCTGCCGTCGCTTGATGACCTGACATTCATTCCATGCACGTTAACACGTATTCCATTAGAAGGATATCGTGAAAAATGTACCACAAAGACGATACTCGGTACGCGTTTTGCCAAAAAACCCATAGAACTCGAAATTCCAGTTATGATCACGGGCATGAGCTTCGGCGCGCTGTCCTACAATGCCAAAGTAGCCCTCGGCCGGGGCGCGACTCAAGTAGGAACGTCTACGACCACAGGTGATGGCGGTATGCTGCCGGCAGAGCGTGAGAATTCAAAGCAGCTGATCTATGAGGTCTTACCCAGCCGGTACGGATTTAATATCCACCATCTCCAGATGGCGGACGGTATTGAATTGACCGTGGGGCAGGGGGCAAAACCTGGCACGGGTGGTTTGTTACTTGGTTCAAAGGTGTCTGATCAAATTGCACATATGCGTGACCTTCCAGTCGGTGTAGACCAACGCAGTCCATGCCGGCATCCTGACTTTCTTGGTCCGGACGATATGATCATAAAGATCGAAGAACTGCGGGAGGCTACAGACTGGGAAGTACCGATTATTGTCAAAATCGGCGCTTCAAGAGTATACGATGATGTCAAACTGGCGGCCAAGGCAGGTGCGGATATTATCGCTGTAGACGGCATGGAAGGTGGTACTGGCGCGTCACCTGATATATTAATGGATCATACCGGTATACCCACCCTTGCAGCCGTGTGTGAAGCTCGTGAAGCACTGGAGGACATGAAGCTCTACGGGGAAGTTCAACTTATTATCGCCGGTGGTATCCGCACGGGGGTGGATGCCGCTAAAGCCATGGCCCTGGGTGCAGATGCGATCTATATCGGCACCGCGGCCCTCATTGCGCTGAACTGTAATAAACCTATCTTTGTTGAAGATTATCATGCCCTCGGCGCCGCGCCGCATGCATGTCATCATTGCCATACGGGCAGATGTCCGGTCGGCATAACCACGCAGGACCCCGAACTCATGAAACGTCTTCCCATCGATGAAGCGGCTGAACGGGTGGCAAATTTCCTATCAGCGACGACCATGGAAATACAGATGCTCGCCCGTGCCTGTGGTAAATCGAATGTGCATGATCTGGAGCCTGAAGATATGCGGGCGCTTACCCTTGAAGCTTCTATGATTACGGGTATTCCACTTGTAGGTACCAGACGTGTTTTCGGCGGTGGTCCCGGATGGAAAGAAGAGCACTGATATGTCATTTCTCATTCCCTGCCCCAATTGCGGTCCACGAAGCGTGTACGAATTTCGTTTTGGTGGTGAAATCCAGGCGCGACCGGCCATAACTGCTTCAGACATAGAATGGACGGAATACCTATATAACAAAAAGAACGAATCAGGTCCTCAGGAAGAATGGTGGTCCCACCGTTCCGGTTGTAAATTATGGTTTCAGGCGACCCGGAATACGGAGACCAACGAAGTCATCGAGACAAGGTTACCCTAAAGCATGGATCACGACGGCACAACAACATCAAAAACACACATCTTGAACCAATCCACCCTGAAACAACCCACAACCTCTATAACCATCACGTACGAAAATCGTGAAATTCCAGCCCGAACCGGCCAGACCATTGCCGGGGCCATGTATGAAGCTGGTGTACGTATTTTCAGCCGCAGTTTTAAATACCATCGTCCCCGAGGTTTGCTTTGTGCTGCTGGTAGATGTCCGAATTGTATGGTTACTGTAAATGGCGAACCCAATGTAAGAGCGTGTATGACACCGGTTGAAGAAGGACAGGAGGTTAAGGGACAGAATGCCTGGCCTTCGGTAGAGAGAGATGCCCTTTCCGCTATCGAATTATTTGATGCGTTTATGCCGGTTGGATTCTACTATAAAAGTATGATCCGCCCACGTGCCCTATGGCCGGCCTATGAGTCCGTAATCCGTCGTATAGCCGGTCTGGGTAAGATCGATATCGATACGGTGGCTGATCATACCTATGAAAAAGAGTACAGACATACGGATGTAATCGTCATTGGTGGTGGCCCTGCAGGATTAGCCGCGGCGCTTGAGGCTGCTCGTACCGGTGCAGGTGTGATTCTCGTTGATGACCAACAAGCGTTGGGGGGACATCTAAGGACAACGATGCGTCCCCAATATGAGGGCGAAAGGGAAGATACAGAGACCGATTCTCCAGTTGTTGACAACCAGTTTCAAGATCTGACCGGCCCCGAAATTGCCCGGGCATTGGCAGATGAAGTCCGGGCACATCCTGATATCGAAGTGTTTTTAAAAGCGACGGTATTCGGATATTACGAAGATGCTCTGGTAGGTATTATCCAGGGTACGCGGATGATACAGGCGAGGACACAACAAACGATCATAGCCACAGGCCGGTTCGAACATCCACTTATTTTTCGGAATAATGATATGCCAGGTATTATGCTGGGTAGTGGTATACAGCGCTTGATGTATCTGGACAGGGTGATTCCCGGTAAGCACGCACTTGTCGTGACGACCAATGATTCTGGATTGACGGTCGCAGCTGATCTGTTGCAGGCCGGCGTCACGATTGAAGCAGTTGTGGATGCCCGTTCCGTGTTACCGGACACGCCTGATTTGAAAATCCTCAGACAAAACAAGGTGATGATTTTGACCGCACACACCATCTCCGAAGCCATCGGTGGTCGCCATGTAACCGGTGCGAAAATCATCGAACTTGATGAGGAACAACAAATTATTCCGGGTACAGAACGGCGTATATCCTGCGATTTGATTGCACTTTCAACCGGTTTTCAACCTGCTGCGGCCCTAGTTTATCAGAGTGGTGGCAAAATGGCCTACGACCCTTCTGCCGGATCTTTAGTACCGAAAACATTACCACCTGCTGTCCATGTCGCCGGTGATGTGGCAGGTACAGACGGATTGGGATCTAAGATACTTGAAGGGCGTGTTGCAGGCATACAGGCAGCCATAGAACTCGGTATCGGTAAGGATGATACGATATCCCGAGAAGCCGATCTAAAACGTAAATTATACGCCGTTCGAACCCCACCGCCCCCATCACCGATCCTCGTCACTATACCGCATACCGACAAGAAAAGATTTGTCTGCCTGTGTGAGGATTTGACGGAAAAAGATATCTGCGATGCCATTGCTGAAGGCTACAATCACATCGAAACGCTCAAAAGATATTCTACTTTGTCTATGGGACCCTGTCAGGGCAGAATGTGTTCGATGACATCTATCCACTTGTGTGCCCGGGAAACAGACCGGAGTATTGCAGAAACAGGCACTACGACATCACGACCCCCATTTCAACCCGTTTCATTTGGAGCGTTGGCGGGGAGCATAGAAGAGCCTGTCAAATACACGCCAGTGCATCATACACACGACGGCCTGGGCGCTGAACAGTTGGTGATGGGCCAATGGATGCGTCCAAGAATTTACACCACCATGATGAACGAATACCAGGCGGTACGCGAGCATGTAGGATTGATTGATGTCAGTACACTCGGTAAACTGGATGTCAAAGGGAAAGACGCTGGCGCTTTGTTGGACAAGGTGTATACCAACCGCTTTAAATTGTTGAAACCGGGCCGCGTGCGGTACGGCGTCATGTGCGATGAGAGCGGGATAATAATGGATGACGGGACGGTCACCCGATTGAACGATGACCATTTCTTCATCACCACCACAAGCGGTAATGTGGAATTTATTCATGAATGGCTGGAGTGGTGGACCGCAGGAACCGATATGGACGTGTCTGTCACCAACGTGACGTCTGGTTATGCCGCCTTGAATATAGCTGGCCCCAATGCTAGAGAGGTCCTGAGTACGCTCACAGATACGGATCTTTCCACTGAGGTTTTTCCGTATATGGCCGCACCCCAAGGTCGAATTGCGGATATACCGGCCCTGATGTTGCGTATCGGTTTTGTCGGGGAGATGGGGTATGAGATTCATGTGTCCTCCGAATATGGCACCGCGCTTTGGAATATCTTAATGGAAGCCGGCAAATCATATGGTATTGCCCCATTTGGAGTAGATACACAACGACTGCTGCGTCTTGAGAAAAAGCATGTCATCATCGGGCAGGACACAGATGCCTTATCCAACCCGCTTGAAGCGGATATGGGCTGGGTCGTCCATTTTAAAAAACGGGACTTCATTGGAAAAGCCGCATTACAGCGGGTCAAGCAGCGAGGTCTTCAAAATAAACTCGTTGGCTTTAAAATGAATGAGGATGCCCTTGTGGAAGACGGGTGTTCCATTGTCCAGGGCGGGCAGTCAGTAGGCCGTGTGACCAGCTTTCGGTATAGCCCGACCGTTGATTCGGGGATCGGCATGGCATGGTTACCACAGACCATGGGCGCTGATCGCACACCCCTTTTAATCCATACCGCAACCGGCGATGCCTCCGCCTCCGTTCATAATCAGCCGTTCTACGATCCGGATGGCGTAAAGTTAAAAACATAGGACCTATGCCTTCAACACAGAAACAATCATCCGTGCATGCTGTCCATGTCGAACGTGGGGCCGTCATGGCGTACAAAGACGGTTGGGCCATGCCGGAACGATATGCCGACTTGAACGATGAGGTCAGTCGTGTTCAACAGGGCGTTGGCCTGATCGACCGCAGTGATATCATCAAAATCGATGTAAAAGGTTCAACGCTTCAGACATGGGTAAAACAAACCTTTGATGCGGATATAAAGGAACAGGAAGCCTGCAGAGGTATCACAGATGATGGAACCGGCCGTATTTGTTGTTTAATGCGAGTTGACTGGGGCTTAATGATTGATCCAACACCCCATAAGGCGGAGCGTGTCGATACCCTCATGGAACATGCGCCCGACGAGTTGCATATGACCGATGTGTCCTCTGTTTATACTGCACTACAACTGATCGGTCCCCGGTGTCTTGATGTGCTTCAAAAATTAACCTCTCTTGATCTTCGGCCGTCCCTTTTTTCAAATTTGACATGTAAACAGGGCACCATCGCAAAAGTACCTGCGTTGATGCTTCGTGATGATCTGGCAGCCTATCCATCATACTGGATTTTTATTACACGGGAATATGGTGAATATGTGTGGGAAACCATATGCGAGGTAGGTAAAACCTGTGATTTAATCCCGATTGGCTATGAGACTTATAGATATCTCACTACGTAAGAACTCGAATTATGGTGATCCCTTATGATTCAGATGTTTAAAAAAGAGCGTATGTGGCGTTCATACGAATTGGATGATACATACGACGTGGTTATCATCGGAGCCGGTATTCATGGTCTGGCAACCGCCTATTATTTAGCCAAACAGGGCATAGCCAACATTGCCGTAGTGGACCGTTGGTATATGGGAAGCGGTGGTAGCGGCCGTAACACGGCGATTATCCGATCGAATTACCGAACACCTGAAGGGATAGCCTTCTATGATGAGAGCGTTAAAATCTATGAGCAATTAGGCGCAGAACTGAATTTCAATTTACTGTTTTCTCAACATGGCCATATGACCCTTGCCCATAATGATACAGGGGTGAATGGTCTCAGAGTCCGTGCAGAAAACAACGAACTGCTTGGTGTCGACAGTCGAATTATCTGGCCTGATGAAATTCAACGACTGGTGCCGGCAATGGATGTGGATAAGACCTCCCGTTATCCTATCCTGGCGGCCTTGTATCATCCGCCCGGTGGTATCATCCGGCATGATGCGGTGGTCTGGGGATACGCCCGGGCCGCTGATCGCTTGGGGGTTCAGATACATCCTCTGACGGAAGTTCAGGATATTGATGTGGAACATGGGCGTGTGGCAGCTGTCCACACCAGCCGTGGGATCATCAAAACCCGAACGGTCGTTAATGCCACAGCGGGTTGGTGCTCTACTATAAGTAAAATGGTCGGTGTAGATCTACCTGTGGTTACCCACCCGTTACAGGCGTTGGTAACCGAACCTCTCAAACCGTTTCTGGACAAAATAATCGTTTCCGCCACGCTGCATCTATACATCAGCCAAAGCGACCGGGGAGAGCTGGTTATCGGCGAAGAAATCAACCCTTATTCATCCTACAGTAGTCGGTCGACCCTGCCCTTCCTTGAACAGGCGGCTTCACATGTACTTGAATTATTCCCCTGTTTGAAAGAGGTGCGTATTCTACGCCAGTGGGCCGGTCTCTGTGATATGACCCCCGACTTCAGTCCCATCATCAGTACCGTGGATGAAGTGGAAGGCTATGTGGTCGATGTGGGCTGGGGGACCTATGGCTTCAAGGCCGGTCCCATTGCCGGTAAAATGACGGCAGAACTGATCGCCACCGGCCGGACGCCTGACCTGATTTACCCCTTCAGACTGTCCCGTTTCCGGGAGGAAGCCCTGGTTGGAGAAAAAGCGGCGGCGGCGGTATCACATTAAATAGTGATCAGTGGTCGGTAGGTAATGGATAGACATCAGCGCGGGTGGCCTGTGGCGGGGAGCAGGTGGTCTGATGTTCTTGATGATCAGCTATACACCACCCGCTACATGCCAACAGCTACACGCACTGATGCGTAATATCAGTAAATTTATTGGAGGATATCATGGTGAATATAGATCTGGTAAAACAGTCGCTTGAAGAAAAGGGCATCGAATTTCTGCTGGCATCGTTTGTGGAAATGAACGGAGCTTCCAAAGCCAAACTCGTGCCTGCCACACATATCGAGGACCTGATTAATGATGGTGCCGGGTTTGCGGGGTACGCTGCTGGTGAGATGGGACTGGGACCGCATGATGCTGATATTGCTGGTATGCCGGATTTAGACAGCCTGACAGTGCTCCCCTGGCGTCCCAACATCGCCTGGCTGGCCGGTAATATTCAAGTCGCAGGTAAATCCTGGGGATATTGTCCTCGATCTATTCTCATGCGCATGCGTGAAAAAGCGGCAGAACAGGGTTTTGTATACAAACATGGGGTCGAACCGGAATTTTTTCTTGTAAAACGAACGGAACACGGCGGTATCGAACTGGCTGACTCGCTCGATACCCTGCCCAAACCCTGTTACGACCAGCGGACCCTGAGCCGTAACCTCGACTTCCTGACCACGATTATCAAGTATATGCAGACCTTAGGCTGGGGACCGTATGCTAATGACCATGAGGATGCTAACTGCCAGTTCGAGATTAACTGGGAATTCGACGAATGTCTGACCACAGCCGACCGGCATACGTTTTTTAAGTACATGGTGCGTACCAAAGCGGAACAGGATGGTTTGACCGCCACCTTCATGGCCAAGCCATTTTCTCACCAGACCGGCAACGGCGCGCATTTTCACATGAGTCTATGGGATCCGGAAACGGACACCAATCTGTTCTATGATGCAGATGATCCGAGTGGACTCTCTAAGATGGCCTATCACTGGATCGGTGGGCTCGAAGCCCATGCCAAAGCGTATATCGCAGTAACCGCCCCTTCGGTGAACTCCTATAAGCGACTGGTCACCGGCGCACCACAATCCGGCGCGACCTGGGCGCCGGTGTATATCTCATACGGTGGTAACAACCGAACGCAGATGATACGCCTGCCCGGCCCTGGTCGCGTGGAAGACAGATCGATTGACGGTTCATGCAACCCGTATCTCGCCGCCGCTGTGACGCTGGCTGCCGGTCTGGACGGCATCAACCGGGAACTGGAACCGGGTGATCCGAATTTCGCGAATATGTATGAAATGCCCATGGAGACCATACGAGAACGTGGTATTGAACGCCTCCCGGCCACATTGAACGACGCGCTTAACGAGCTGGAAAAAGACGACGTTGTTCTGGATGCGCTCGGACAGGAATATGCCGGCGCCTACATCCGCGCCAAGCGCGAAGAATGGAACGACTACCACAACAGCGTGTCACAGTGGGAAGTGGACCATTATTTGAATATACATTAGAGCATAGTACACGAAAAAACATGATGCTGGCTTGATCAAACTAAAAGAAAAGGTTGTCATTCGCGCATAAAGTCTATGGGAATGACAACCTTTTCTTTTGTCGTGTACCAGGTTCTACGTTCTCCTCGTAGCCTCTTGTAACTTGTATATCTGTAAATCCTGCCTGGGCCAGCATAAATCATCTGCCTGCTTCAAAGGGCAATCATGGACTTAACATGATGGAAGACGGGGAAAGAATCAATGTGTGAAAGTTATCTCAGATCCCGTTCCAGATAGGTAGAACCATGGCTCTCCCACTTCGGATAATCCTGAAGGGCCTCTTGCAACAAAAATGGCACCCACCGTGGCTTGTAAAATAACTCAATAAAATTTATCAACGACTTTTTATTTGTATTTTATTTAAACAATGGTAAACCATCTGCTCAAAGCCTTGTATAAAAATGTTTCTTATTATACATTTATTATACGTCCTTCTGGCACCGCAATTGCCTTTTATACAGAAGGATTTCAATGACCAATTCACTAAATCACCATTTTCGCAGTATGCCCCTATCCCCTGCTCCAACTACCTATAGCCATGGCCTCTGGCAGCGTTACGATACCATCCAGGGGCTATCCAGCTCCGGTATATACGCCCTGACAGAAGATGCCGATGGACGGCTATGGATCGGTACAGGGGACGGCCTGGCTGTATTCGATAGTCTATCGTGGACGGCCACTTTGGGTTGTGTTCGCCAGTTGATTTTCTGAAAATAAGATCGTACCCGATGCCGCAAAATCTTGGCCTTACCGACATAGATAAATCGGGATCGGGAATCTTTCATCAGATAAACACCGGGCTGTTTCGGCAATCCTTAGTAGTTTCTCTTTAATATGGTCATTACGAGCGTTCATATTAATACTTGACACCCAAATTGTTACATTGTATTTTATGGCGGCTTCTGATCGACTGTATGATCCTACATCATGAATATATTTTGCGAGCCGTTAAAATTACTAAAGAGGAGTAAATTCGTGCCGAAGCTTAAGTCATCTAAAAAACGCTTAAAACAGGAAATGGTACGTCAGAAAAGAAATTCCGTTATAAAATCCACGATGCGGTCCGCTATAAAAAAAGTGCGTGAAAATACCGAAGCCGATGATATGCCGGATCTGTTAAAACATGCCTGTTCCAAGCTGGATAAGGCGGCCAAACGAGGTGTTATTCATAAACGAACGGCTGCCAGGCAAAAATCTCGTTTGATGAAAGTGGCGCATCATTCCTGATTTTACCATATAGACCGATTTCCAAATGGGCTGTGAATGCTTACCCTATCATTCACAGCCCATTTTTTATTCCTCTTGGCCCACCTGATCGGTTACCTGGTCTGGTACATCGGTCTTTGCATCTTCAGCATACGCACATGCGGCCTGAAGAAACGCCTGGAATAGCGGCTGCGGGTGGTAGGGGCGACTGGTTAACTCCGGATGAAACTGGGTCCCGATGAAATAGGGATGTTCCGGTATTTCCAGGATTTGCATGATCTCTTCATCAGGCGTCATACCCGAGAAAATCATACCCTGCTTTTCAATAACGTCTTTATAGTCGTTATTAAACTCATATCGATGCCTGAATCGTTCGGTTACCCGTTCCGCCTGATAACATTTGTACGCGAGGGTGTCCCTTATTATTTTTACTTCATGGCCGCCCAAACGCATGGTTCCGCCCATCTCAGCTAACTTTCGTTGTTCAGGGAGTAAATAGATGACCGGCATATCCGAATGCTCATCGAATTCCGTATGCGCTGCGGTTTTTAATCCGCAGACGTTTCTGGCGAATTCCACCACTGCCAGTTGAAAGCCGTAACATAATCCAAGAAATGGAATACGATGCTCCCGGGCGTATTGTATGAACCGAATTTTACCTTCGGTCCCCCGCTCACCAAACCCACCCGGTGCGATAATGCCGGAGATGCCATCCAGGATATTATCTTTTATTGGCCGCCCATCCGTATATTCGGATGTATCGATCCATTCGGTCTCAAGATTGACATCCAACTTGACTTTGCTGTGGTCTAAAGCATTGAGGATACTGACATAGGAATCATGCAGATCCGTATATTTACCGGTGATGGCGATACGCACGGTTTTATGAGACCTGGAAAGATAATTCAGATATATATCGAAAGCTCTTGAACGATTAAAACGCTGAGGCAGATTCAATTTTAAATTGGCCGCCAAGATCTGGGCGGTATGTTGCTGATCGAGCAGCGTCGGTACGCGATAAATGGAATCGGTATCGGGGCTACTGATCACATGTTTTTCTGATACGTTACAATACAGACTGATCTTCTGTCGAATTTTTGTGTTGAGGGGAATTGTAGATCGACACACGATAATATCAGGTTGTACGCCTATTTGTAACAGGGCTTTGACACTATGCTGAGTGGGTTTGCTTTTCAATTCACCGGCTGATTTGTTATAGGGCACCTGTGTCACATGGGCGAACATGACATGATCCCGACCCTCATCGTAGAGCATCTCGCGGGCAGCTTCAATAAAATGAATATTCTCAATATCACCTACCGTGCCGCCAATCTCTACCACGATAATGTCATACGGTCCTTCATGTGCTTTAGTACGAATCAGATATTTGATCTCGCCGGTTACGTGGGGGACAACCTGTACATCCCGACCAAGGTATTCACCACGTCTTTCTTTATCCAGAATGATCCGATAAACTTTTCCTGACGTGATATAGTTGAATTGATTCAGATCATCATCCAGGAACCGCTCGTAGGTTCCGAGATCCATATCACATTCGGTGCCGTCATTGAGGACGAACACTTCACCGTGACGATAAGGATTGATGGTGCCGGCATCCTGATTCAGGTATCCATCCATTTTAATTTGAGAGACGGTAAACCCATAATGTTTAAGCAGATGGCCAAGCGATGCGCTGAAGACCCCCTTGCCTACACCGGACATAACCCCACCGGTTACAAACATGTACTTGGTCCGGCCGATTCGGTAATTGGGTGGGAAGAAATCGATCGCCTCAGAATCATCAGTTTTCGACCGATGTTCTTTCAGATCAACCTCATCATCCCACTCATCCATGCCGTTTGTACCATCTTGTCCGTTCATTGGTGTACTCCTTTTACGCATAGACCGGGGCGCCTTCAAGAAACAACTTCTTATGACACCGACATCAGATCTGGTTAACAACGCTCTTTTTAAATATCAATTATTTGTTTCTTTTCGGGCGTCCCTGTGGGACAAAACAGAGTACTTCAAAGACACCTTCCTGTCAATACAAAAATAGTATACAATTGACTGGAATTGATGTGTTCTTGGACGCCAAAGAGTTTCAGGAAACAATAGGGGGAAGAGGGGAAGAGGATGGAATAAATATCTTCATATTTTAAATATTGATTTTTTATCTTGGGCGTCCCGGTCTTCGGGGTAACGGGTGTAAAACCATCTTGTATGAATAGATGATATAAGGTATATTCTTGTAGCTTTATTTTTTTTCGATAAACGCACACCGGCAAGTCGATTATTCCAATGTCAAGCAAACCATATTCAGGAAGGATGCTAATGGACGCGATATCGACTCGGCAGTTGGGTAAAACTGAGGTACACGTGACGGAATTAGGTTTCGGTGGTGCCCCATTGGGTGAACTATTCCATCCGGTTTCAGATGAACAGGCGAGAGAGACATTGAATGCTGCCTGGCACGCCGGTATTCGTTACTATGACACATCACCCTTTTATGGATACGGCAAAAGCGAGCGTCGTGTGGGGGATTTGTTACGACAGCAGGAATTAGGATCCTACACGCTGTCAACCAAGGTAGGCAGGGTCCTCACCGCAACACACGATCTCGAAAATTTCGTATATGGTTATTGGATGGGTGGATTGCCATTCGACCATCGGTTTGATTACAGTTATGATGGGATCATGCGTTCATATGAAGATAGTTTACAACGATTGGGGATGCATCGAATCGACCTGCTGCTCATCCATGACCTTGATCATTTCTTTCACAGCGAAGCCCAGGTGCAGGCTTACTTGAATCAGATGTTCACCAGCGGCTGGCGGGCGTTGGATGAGCTGAAGTCTGCCGGTCTGATTAAGGGGGTGGGGGCCGGCTTAAATAAAATCGGGATGATGCCCCGATTTTTAGATATGATGCCACTTGATTTTTTTATCGTGGCCATGCCCTATACGCTTCTTGATCAGGATGCTTTGGATAAAGAATTTCCGCGTTGTGAAGAAGAGGATGTTGGGATTGTCATCGGCGCGGTCTTCGCATCCGGCATTCTGGTCACAGGCCCCACGGAGACAGCCACCTATGCTTATGCGACCGCCCCACCGGAGATTTCAGAAAAAGTCCGTCGTATGCAGGCCGTCTGTGAGCGGCATCAGGTGCCTTTACCCGCTGCCGCCATCCAGTTCCCGCTCGGCCATCCTATGGTGGCCTCTGTGATTCCGGGCGCCTTCAAACCGGAATTCGTTGAGGCTAATAAGCAGCATTTTAACCATCCGATTCCAGCCGACCTTTGGGCGGAGTTGAAATCTGAAGGATTGTTACGGGAGGACGCACCGGTTCCGGAGTAAACTATTTCACTACCTTACACTTTTGAAAATTGGTCTGGCCAAGTAATAGCGCTGTTATCCCCGCAAGCTTTAAACGGGAATCCACAACGCTGAAAGAGTGTCATCCCCGCTTAAAACTTGCGGGGATGACACTCTTTTTAACTATTGTCGTGTACTATGGCCGCTATCCTTGTTTCTCGTTTGCACCTTGTCAGACCGGAACCTCATAGACCGTTGCGCCCGAAGGCAGGCCGTGAATCTCCAAATCGCGATGAGAAATCAATTCGATGTGTGCGGGTACCTGCAGAGCTACTGCTTCGGATACGCCCAGGCCGCTTTCCACATGACGTGCGACCCAGGACATGGTCAGAAAGGCCGTGTTGACCGTGTCGCCGGTGATATCCGGTTTACTGTAATCGGGGTGTCCGATAGATCCCAGGAAGATGTTTCCACGATGCAGGGTAATGATAAAATGCCGGTCGTCTAAAATGGACTTCGCTGTTAACGCGGCGTTTAACGCCCGTTCCGTGTGGTTGGTCCCGGAAAAAAACCCCAGGAAACCGTCTCCGACATATTTTATGGGGACACAGCCATATTGCAGGGCGGCCTCAGTGAGGGTGTAGAAAAGACCATTGACCCAGGTTGCGACACTTTTTGACGACATCTTAGCAGACCGCTCTGCAAAATGATTAATACTCGTACATAAGATCGTCGCTTCAAACGAGTCGGTAGGCTGTTGCGGGCCGGTCAATAGCCAGTCAACACTCACGCCCAGAATTTTAACCAGATCCGGAAGGACAGATATATCAGGCGCGTTTTCTCCACGCTCCCATTTTGAGACCGCCTGAGCGCTTAACGTGAGCGCGTTGGCGATATCCTGCTGTTTCAATCGCTGTTTTATACGCTGCTCACGAATTCGATTACCCAATTCATCCAGATTCATCAGGCATCCTTTATACATGTTAAACGAAGAGGGACATGCCCCAGGCAATCTGTGCTTGACATTCGATTGGCGACATACTTCAATTACTCAGGCCAAGGGACGTTTCTGTACATGTAGTCTCTTTATGGAGTCATGTCAAGGTGTATCCTTTTTCATCATGCACGAGAAAAACAACTAACACGAATTGTCATATGATAAACCATGTATAATTTTCAATACCTTGCAGGAAATTATAGTGTTATCAGTTATAATTCATAATTGCTGATCCCTGCGGGTCCCAGCGAGCACTACGCGGTTCAAGATTTCGTATTATTTGTCGTGTATGATGATTCTTTTTATTTTCTGTAAGTAGCGGTGGACCTACGGCCAGGATGCTTTCATGAGAAAAAAACCGAATGTAATCCTTTGCATTTGCGACCAGTTAAGAGCATTTGAAACAGGCGTATATGGGAATGGGATTGTTCAAACGCCACACATTGATCGTCTGGCAGAAGAAGGCGTGCGCTTTGAAATCGCCGTGACGAATAATCCGGTATGTATGCCCGCCCGGTCCTGTCTCCTATCGGGGCAGTACAGCCGATCCTGTATGGGCATGCTGAGCAACTATGCGGAACGCCGACCGGACGGCACACGTTATATGTCAGAATACCCGGTAGATGATCGCGTCCATATGCCGGAACAGACCCTGCCTGAAGTGTTTAAAACAATCGGCTATGATACGGCCTTATTTGGTAAATGGCATATTCAACCCTCGCCGGGTATCGTAGGATTTGATTATAGCTTGTTTCCCCGCGTGCATCATCGCCATTCGGGGCAGATATTTGTTGAAAATACGGGAGAAGGAGAGGTCGTAGACGGCTTCAGCGTAGAGTTCGAATCAGATAGGGTTCGGCAATATCTACGCGGTAGGCGGACACAGAATGATCCCTTTTTTCTATATTATAGTATCTCCCCACCGCATATGCCGTTGATGGATGCGCCGGATCACTATCTGAACAGGTATCATCCCCAGGATATACCATTAAGACCAAATGTGTTCAAAGATGGGAAGCTACCATTTGATGACCACTGGTTTAAAGTGTATTTGTGGGATTTTCTGCACTATGATCACCATTTACCTTATACGGAAAAACTGCCGGACGGATTCGATCTGCGTCGACTGATCGCACTGTACTACGGCATGACCACCTGGGTGGATGATATGATCGGCCGTTTGCGTAATGAGCTTGAAGAATGTAATCTGGCAGATGATACCATCATTGTGTTTTTGTCGGATCATGGTGATAATCTGGGCAGCCATCATCTGTTTAATAAAGGGGAGCTCATAGAAGAATCTATCCGCATTCCTTTCGTTTTCCATGCGCCTCAAGCCTGGCCCGCACGGGTAAACACGACGCATGTGGCGCAAATTATCGATGTCATGCCCACGCTCATCACGTTGTGCGGCGGCGACATACCGGATCATGTTCAAGGACGAAGTCTGTCGAATCTGATTTTTGATCATGCTATTTTGAAGGGCCCCGAAGCGTTTATTGAAACCCCAGATGGAAAAATAGGCATTCGTACGCCAACCGCTCTATATGGAATTAAAACCGATCCTTCAACCCGGACGGTTATAGATGACCGGTTTTGTTTTTATGATTTAATCAAGGATCCCTATGAACAGACCAACCTGCTGGAAACCAGTTTTGATGCAAACCTTGCCAATAACCTGCGGGATCAGCTCCTCTCATGGCATGAATCAACCCCCTGGTTAAATAATGGAGACAACCCATGAATAGATCTGATACCCTTCCAAAATCCCACCACATACTGCCCGCCCCTTACCGCTTACTGCGTACTGCCTGCTGCCTGCTGCTTGCTGCCTACTGCCTGCTGCCTTCCCATCTCACCGCCCAGGAGACCGCTTCACGGGTAAAATACAAGATGTTCCATAGCAAGGCGCTGAATCAGGAGAAACGGGGCGCGGTTTATCTGCCCGCTGGATATGATACCTCAGATAAAACCTACCCGGTCATTTATTTTCTGCACGGGCTGTTCGGTTCTGAAAACCGTTGGGAACAGCGCGGTGCAAAACCCATTGTAGATAAATTGATAGCCGACGGCACTATAACCCCGGCTATCATAGCCATCGCTGATGGCGACAACAGTTTTTATGTCAATGCAGTTAATGGTCAGGCCGCATACGAGGATTATATTATTAATGACTTCCTTCCCTACATTGAATCCACGTATCGTATTGACCCCAGGCGGTCTCAACGGGCGATAAGCGGGATATCCATGGGCGGGTTTGGATCCTTGATGCTTGGGATGCGTCATCCTGATTTGTTCTCTTCTGTAAGCGCTCACAGTGCGGTGTTGATTCCCGTGCCTCTGGATCAACTACCACCTCGTCTTCTGCAATCGTATCAATCCCAGTTTTTCGAAGCTGTTTTTGGCAACCCGGTGAACGAAGCCCATTGGCGACAACATCATCCTGTCGACCTCATTAATACGGCAACTGATCTGACAACAGTATCCTGGTATTTTGATTGCGGGACGGAAGATCGGTATGGATTTCACAGGGGAGCGGCTAAATTGCACAGCCTTATGGAATCTTCCGGTATTCCCCATGAATACCATCTTTTCCCTGGGGGACATGGTTGGGAATATGTCCGCTCTACGTTACACCGCTCTCTGAGCTTCCATTCCAAAAATTTCCAGATGGCTGACGAATGACCGTCCCCCACCGCTCAGGCGAAAGACGTGTCATTGCCGTGCTGTTCGGGGTGATGTTCGCCGCTGTTGCGGACAATCAGATGATCTCACCGCATTCATGATATGGGGGCGGGTTGAAGAACCGGGGTAGACGTGAGGGCGGAGTGGAAGGGTGGGAGGGAGGATGGGTGCGAAGATGGATGGACGTAAACCTTCCACCCGTGCACCTCTCCATCCTCCCATCCCGCTTTATCGACCTATGCTTCGTCGTAATTGGTCAGCGGACGAACCCACACGTTACGATAGCGTACAAGATCGCCATGGTCCTGTAATTTTAGCGGTCCGGTTGGCGCATGCGGCGTATCATAGTTTGCTACGTTGCGATGGCCGGTGGGGCCTATCGCTTTCTGACGGTGATGCACAACCACGCCGTTATGTATCACCGTTAAATACGCAGCTTTTACCAGATGGCACTCCTCATCCCATGAAGGCGCTTCAAAAATGATATCATAGGTCTGCCATTCTCCGGGCTTTCGGCAAGCATTGACCAACGGGGGATATTCGCCGTATATGCTTGCTGTGATTCCGTCTGCATATGTCCGGTTGTCGTATCCATCCAACACCTGGATCTCATATAATCCCATAAGAAACACACCACTGTTTCCCCTGCCCTGGCTGTTCCCTTTCACTTCAGACGGTGCTGCCCATTCGAGATGCACCTGGCAATCTCCGAAATGATCTCTGGTCTCAATATCCCCGGTTCGGGTCACTTCCATATAGCCGTTTTCGACCTTCCACTGCGCTTCTCCATCGCGCCCTGTCCACATCGACAAGTCTGTGCCATCAAACTGAACACTGGCATCGGAGGGAGTCGCAGCATCCGACGCGCCTGGCGTTACAAGAATTGGTTGCGGTCGATTTCCGTCGTGAACCCGCCATTTAGAATCGGGGAGAAAAGGGGTGTCGTCGTATCCTACTGCTTCTGCCATGGAAAACTCCTGGGAAATGGTGAGTTGGTGAGTTGGTGAGTTGGTGATAATATGATCCAACATAGTACGCGTAAAAAGTTGATAAGGGGGTCATCCCCGCATGCTTTAAGCGGGGATCCTCAGCTTGGAAAGCCTGGAATCACCTATTGATGTGTACTATGATAATCATAAGAATTTCCGTGCTCTCTGTGCCACTACCTGGGTTACATTCTTTTCTGCAATATTTGCTTCCGCAAGGCGAGTCGCCATTCGGCCGCTTTGGGGAAATTTTCGAAACTTTGAATGTCTTGAAGGCGTGGGTCATTTCGATCTATCCCGAGGGTTTGTAACAGGGCGTAGTCCTGCAATGACTCTCCAAAAACCTCCCAGCGCATGGAGTCGATTGGCCCGTCCGGTCCCGGATAGACCACGAACGGATCGCCGTACGCCCAACCTCGGTACCAAGCCAGGGCATCCTGCTCGGCATAGGGATCAATAAGATTTCGTTTGCCACACTCGTACCAGTAATTATAACCCCAGTGGAGAAACCCACGAAACGGCCAGCGATAAAACAACATACCGTGCATGGCAATTTTTGAGAGCGGGGTATCCATCAATCGGTTCAGATACGAGCCGCGCGGGCCGCAACAGTAGTAGCACCAGCTTGGAATATCGGCCTTATCAAAATTCAGAGCAGTAGTGATACTGGGTATCGGCATATCCGTCAGTTTTTGCTCGGCAAATTTAATCTCGGTCAAGGCATCCATCACCTTCATCCAGGGCGCCAACTCCTGAAGTAAGGCCCTCGCTGCACGATAGTTGGCCAGGTGCTCCTCGCCGTGGGGCTCATCAGAGACATGAAAAAAAGAATGATCAAGCAGGTCATGCGCGGTAAGAAATTGATGGAACTGAGGTAAAAACCGGGAGAGAAAGGACCGGTATATCTCAGAGGTGGCGCCGGTCTCAGGCGGCCAGAGCAACACTTCCTCCCGGCCCTGATTTTCATAGATGCGCAGGGCGGTTTTTACCCCCCATTGGGTAAATAAATGGGTCCACTCAAAGTGCGTGATGCCATGGCTCCTGGCCAGAAGCACATATCGCTCAACATCCGACCAGTCGAAATGGTAAGTGCCCGATCCTTGACGGGATATATGTAAAAGCTGGCTTGGACGTTTTATGCCATCAAGCGGCGGTGTAAAGAACGGTACGTAGAGCGTATCCAGGCCATGTCCAGCTACATTCTGGATATATTTTGACAGCAGACCCCAGAACCGGTCATCAAAATGATCGGTTTTATACCAGTCCATCAACGCATCGATATAAACCCAATGCGTGATACTGAAATCGCGTCTTTTCTGAAGGACAATATTATAGACTGTCACAGGCACCGTATGGGTCTGGACTCGCCCATCTTCAGGAGTTATGGTCACGGTCAGTTCATGTCTGCCCGGCGGCAGCGGATCAGCCGGAGCGACCGTGATCCAGAATGCGTGGGTCTCACCTGTGGGCAAATGCCATTCGTTTTCCTCAAAAAGCGGATCGGGGACATACCCGGGCACCACCCCTGCCCCTTCAACATCCAGTGCTGAAGTCATAATCGGGGTATTCAGATGCCGAACGGGCACGTACCCTACCCTTCGCACCGTGATCGGCCATCCATCAGGGCCTTCAACATCTACACGCACACGTTGCCGCTCTTCCGCTTCCAGTCTCATCACGACCTGAAAACTGAATCGCTCGTTACATGCTACATCGATTTCCAGCGCCGAAGCGTGTTGTATCTCTGTTTGAGGATAATGACGTTGATATACAGGCGTACACCAGGTAAAAATCATTTATTCTTCCCTTATCATTTCCTAGCACCCGTATTAAATGAGACCTTCCATCCTCCCATCCTTCCATCCATATTGTCTCTTCTCCTATTTCCTCTTCTCCGCCCAGGTCTTCTTATTCGCCAGCATTTCCTCATTCGGTGTGATTGTTCGGGAAGTGACCTGATTTGATTCATTATAAAGCCAGTAGCCCTGATTGTCGCGGTACACCGGCATTCGTTGAGCTACGGATGGCACAGCGACTGTGGCGCAGGGTTGGTCCGCATACCAGTAGGCCACACTGCTCATCTCATTACATAAATGGTTACCATGGCCATGCTCAATGGTGACCTTGATATCTTTTTCAAATCGCACCGGATTTTCAATATGGTGAACATAGCTGGTTTGATACCCGTTGGTATGCCGTTCGTATATGGAGGATCCATTGCGTTGAAAAGCATTGGCCTGCATCCCCCAGGCCTGATTGAGATAATCTTCGCTGCCGGTACCGTGCAGATCGGGTGGCCATTTATAGCCGTCCACCCAGATCATGTCATCCCCTTCCCCCCACCAGGTGCCCTGGAAATTGGTGACGCTGATGTTGCAACCGATGAAATGTCCGCGTCCCTGCGTCTCAAGGAGGACATAGTTATTATCCCATGCCAGGCGTTCTTTATTGACAATATTAGCTTCAGGACGGTTGACAGAAATCTCGTGACCCCAACCACCAAACGGATTCTCACGGCGGAATTCTGCATGGAAATAGCCGGCGTCATTTTCGGAGGACCGACCGTACGTTTCATAATCCACATAAAAATACTGGCGATGATCTTCGTTGCTGTCGTTGATAAGTTCTATGACAGCCCGTTCCTTGAAGGGCATATAGACATATGAATTCAAGGCGCAACCCTGATTAAACACGTTATTACGATTGGTTGATGCCGTAAACAACAGGGATTCATACGAGTTGACGATATTGTGACCAAGCCCGAAGAAATCGCCTAACGGGCAAAGAACGCTCGGCTGCGAAGCATTGTCCCAGGTGATTTTTAACAGGCATTCCCGATAGTGTTTCTGCTGCGTCATCCATATGTGGGTGACGCAGCCGGGACCGTTAATGTCCGCCAGTACCCTGGTCTCTCCAGCGGGGATGACCCAGGCATCAGAGTTTCTTCCTGTGACGTCCCAGGAAGAGGCACGTCCGGTGGTTGCAGATTGAATCCTCGTAAGGTCTTTCAGCATGCATTCATCTCCTGACAGGATAGGGATTAATACGGTTTTATTATATTACAAACACACCTCGTGGATCATCTTTGTATAAATATCCACCGCCTCATACAACTGTGGAATTTCAACATACTCGCCTACGGTATGGGCCCGGGCTATGCTGCCGGGCCCAAGGACGACGATATCGACTTTTTCCTTAAGATGGATCGCATCCGTACCATAGGGTACAGTTTCCGGCTTCTTACCGCCTGTAAACTTTGAGGCAAGTTGCACAACGGCATTTTCAGGGTCAAGGTAATACGGCCTACTCATACTCGATGTCACCTCATATCCATACCCTCTGGCCTTGTTGATTAATTCCTCCACCAAGGCTTCACTATGATCATTCGGCATCGTTCGAAAACAGATGTGACACGTAGAGCGGGCGGCAGAGACGTTCTGTTTGGTGTCATAATCGGTAATCACCATGTTGAAACCGTTTGACGGCGGATTGTACTCATGGTTTAAAAAACGCTCGTCATGTTTTATCTCTTTTGCCATTTCCGCCATTTCAGCCAGAAAAGGAGCGATTAGAAAATTTGCGGATTGACCCAGTCCGGTGCTCGTATGCGCCGCTTCACCATGTGCGGTGACGACAATATGCGCTGAGCCTTTATGGGAATAGACCGGCGTAAGTGAGGTCGGCTCGGCCACCACGCCGAATTCCGGCCTGATGCTTTCCAGAATTTCAGATTCATGCGTAACCTGATACGCACCTTTTCCGCCTACTTCTTCGTCAGCTGTCGCCACGATGATAATCGGATGTTTTAATTGGGCAGCGGATACAGAAGCAGCAGCTATCATCGTGCAGGCCAGGGGTCCTTTCATATCGCAACTGCCGCGGCCATACAGCTTATCCCCTTCAACGATACCCTGGTAAGCGTCCCAATCCTGTTCCTGACCTGGGACTGTATCTGTATGCGAGAAGAACCCTATCCCTCCCTTACCCTCTCCTTTTTTACCTACAAGACTAACTTTCAGTTCGCCGTTTTGATCCGTAAAGGACAGACGTTCAACCTCGAATCCACAGGTCTTCATACGTTCTTCCACCAGATCTGATATCTCAGCATTACTCCAACGGCTCACAGACTTTATACCCACAAATTCCTTTGTTAAATCAACGGGATCCAGGCCCATATAGTGCTCCTTTCTACAAAGTACAGGTCTCTTTCATGATCTGATCAGCACATATCAAGTGCGCTTCACTCAATCATATAGCCACGTATTCAACTCTTCTCTCAAGGCGGTTTCCATCTTCATATCGTATGCTTCAAGGGCGTTGTCGATATGGCTTGTCTTTCGTGCGCCGACAATCACCGACGTGATGTCCGGATGGGTCATAGCCCAGGCCAGGGCAAGGCGGACCATAGGCATACCGAGCTGTAGTGCTTTGGACTGTAAACGTTCTACATTACGGAAATTGCGTTCATTGAAATAGATATCCGCATGATCTGGAATGATGTCAAATCGTGAGCCTTTGGGAAAAGCATCACGGTCCGGCGTATATTTCCCTGCCAGAAACCCGGCTGCCAGCGGACTGTAAGTCGTAATCCCTATTTCTTCTGAACTGCATAACGGAAAAAGATCATCTTGCGCTTCGGGGGCAGCCAGGCTGTAGGGCGGTTGAATCACTTCAAACCGGGGATAGTTTTCCGTCTTACTTACCTCCAACGCTTCTCGAAGCTGGACAGCGGAAAAATTACTGCATCCGATATGCCGCACTCGCCCGGATTCAACTTGTTCAGCCAACGCAGCCATACTTTCTTGAATCGGCGTCTGATCATCGGGTGAGTGGAGTTCATAGATATCCACATATTCCACCTGCAACCTGTCCAGACTGGTCTTAAGGGCCTTCTCAATATTTTCCGGACTATTACCGCTGCTTACTTTGGAACATAAAATAATCTTGTCACGACATCCACGCGAGGTCAACCACCGCCCCATGATGATCTCCGCAGAGCCTATAATATCTGTTGCTTCGCGCACATCATCGACATTGAGCGCCTGCCTGCGATAGGCCTGCGCATTGCCTCCCCCATAGGCTTCTGCGGTGTCGAACCAGGTAATGCCTTTCTCTACGGCATAGTCCAGCACAGGATACGATGCCTCTTCATCAATCTCTCGTCCGAACGTCACGCATCCCAGACCTATAAAACTGATGGATTGATTTGTTCTACCAAGTAGCCGATATTCCATATCTACTTTCCTCCTTAGCCTTACATGCTAACAGAAAATACAGGCTGGATAATGATGGAGCAACAGGCATTTAAATAAAAAACCCCGCCGTAATCAGCGGGGAAAAAAGATCGATATGAACAAGACTAAGTCAGTTCCCTTTCAACTTATCAATAATATCATGCGCTTCATCCTGCGTTATTTCAGACAGATCACGACCGTAGCGCGACCTCGCCCGCTGATTCACCTGATCCTTTGTGAATTTCAGTTGGCGGGCGAGTTCAAAAATTTCTGCCAGTTGCAATTCGGTCACCTGATTTGATGGAGGTTCCGGCTCTCCCAGCAGATCATCCAAATCGTCATCTGTGACCGTCGTCTGCTTTAATTCTTCGGTAACGACGGATGTATAATCTGAAGTCGAAGTCTCTGCTACGACAACGCTTGGTTCCGATACAACAGGTGATGGTTCTTCACTTTCAGATAGGCTTTCATCTGCGGGTACCCCGTACAACTGGAGACCAATTCCATACAAGGTTGCCGTTTTTTTTAATGCATCTGATGCGGCTGCTTTTAGGGCGTCCCCCATGGACAGCACCATACCATCTTCGGTATCCTGCTGAAGTTCACAGGTGCCGAATTGCTGTTTTGATACCCCTCCAGCCGTTATTTCACCCAACACCACCACATCGTCATCCAGAAATTTATGATCTACAATTTGAAAACTCCATTCCCCATTAAATACTTCGTTCAAGCGATTTATGATGGTTGGGGTTTCGAGATAGGCGACCATCATACCGACACTGGTGCGACGGTGTTTGATCTGATCCGTTGGAAAAGGGCGTTTCAGGAGTTCCAGATTCATCGTATTTCTCCTTAGATGGTCTACGGATCAACTTCCCGTACACCCTCTTAAGGTCGGTCCGACGAACCGACCTGGCGTACACGATCCTGCCATAGTTGCTTCAGTTGTTCCAGCTCCAGTTTGTGTTGTTCCATCTCCATCTCATGTTCCAGTATCATTTGTTGAAGCATATCCAGGTTCCGAAGCGCTTCATCCTCTTCAACCACTCTCTCTTCGGGTGGTTCTTCCAGGAGACGGGGCTGGGGCACCAGAACAGTATGCGTGATATTTTCCAGATCGTCACGTAAATATTTAATCTCTATCTTTGAACCGATGGGCAGGGTGATCACGAATTCGGCCAGCATAATCGGGTGGTCCATCGAAATGCTGTTGATTTCAAGAAGCCGGTCTCCCTTTTGCAATCCCGCTTTTTCCGCAGGACTATCCGGAAAGACATCAGTAATTTCCAAACCATCACTCTTACCAACCACCACATTCAACTCGGCGTTGATATTAACGCTGTCCCATATTTTTTCTACATACACCCCCAACCAGCTTCGACGGATTTCACCATATTCGATCAAATGCCGGGCGAAGGTTTTGACTCTGTTTATCGGGATAACGGAGACTACCCCGGATCCCTCGCTGGATATTGTACCACCGGATGGAATTGTTTTATTACCGGTTTCTCCTACGATCAAGCCAATAAGTCGTCCTTCGGGAGAAAATGCGGCGCCACCTGTAAACCCCCTGGAAAGTATGGCGCTGACCTGAAGCAGGACATCTTCTTTTCTGATTCCGTTGACGATACCGAGTGAGATGGAAGGCGGTGTGCCGTAGGCGTTACTTAGAAGTAAAACCCAGGCCCCTGGCAGTGCATCATCAGAGTCGCCTAGCAAAACCGGGGAGACCGAGACGCTGTCGACTCGAATGACCGCAATATCGGACAGTAAATCGACCCCGACTATTTTTCCTGAACGATATTGTCCGTCCGGGAAGCTGACCAGAATATCATAGGCATGAGTAACGACGCCGGCCGTCGTAAGAATATAGCCGTCCTTATGTAAAACTACACCCGACCCCACGGCACGGGTCCAATCCGTAATAATTTGCCCATTGATATTGGTCACATGCTTCCGCTGAACGATTACAGTGGCGACAGAATGCTCGACTCGTTTCACGAGAGCAATTATTTCTTTTTCCATCGTGTTGAGTGTTGTCGCCGGCTGGGCTGTAACACGTAAAAACCCGCCTGAAAGCAACAAGCCCAGCGTAAAAAAACACACAAAAGCTTTGCCGTGGCGGGTAGATGGAAAAACTGTATTCGATGGGGTGATCATGGTGGTTAGAAAGAGATACGGATACGTTTTATCTGAGAAGCAGGTCTGATCAGCCGCTTCATCGCCTGTAAGCGATTCCTATTTAGCGACATTCTTCCAATCATAAACGCGTTCATATCCCTTTGACGAGAGACCTTAAGATTAATTGTCTGATTCGTCAGGGAACCTGGCTCCATCCTTTTCTGAGGTATAGTGGAGACGGTTTGAAATTCCGGAGACGGTTGGGAATCCATCGTAGGAATAGTCGTAATAGCATTACTGGTCAATGTGTGTGGTGCTTTCGTAACTGAATTGGTCAAGATGACTACCGGTGAATTCGGGATGATCTCTGGGGGAGCCATATGTGAGACCATAGAGATAGCCATCACAGGAGCGAGTTCCGACTCAAACGGTATCGGTGAAATAATATCCCAGGAGGCCAGATCATGTTCAACAGGCGTGGGAATAGTCAAAATAGCAAGGGTAGAACCTGATGGGAATGAGGATAATCCGATGATGACGGCAATGGTCAATAATATACTGGTCGCAAACACGAGTTGTACCGTACGTTGACGACTGTATTGTGTCAATTCGTCCAACGATCCTTTTATCAAAGCCCAGAAAGGAACGGCGTACAACTCACGGGTCCGCGCGGCGTGCAAGCGGCTACGAAGGACTTGCTCGAAATCCGGTCGTGGGGCAATAGAAGGTAAACCGCGTATAGCAAGAATGGATCGCTCCATGTCCCCTATTTTGGCCTGGCATCGCGGACAACCCGTTAGATGGAAACGGAGTTCATCACCGCACTCTTGATCCAACAGACCATCCAGATACTCTGAAAATTGTTTTTCGTAGTCGTTGCAGTTCAAAGCTGATATCCTTAAAAACTAAATCTCTATGTGCCACTGTCTTAACAAAGCCTGCAGCCTGAGACGAGCCCGATTTACACGCGATTTTACCGTGCCGGTGGGACAGTCCAGAATATGACTGATCTGTTCGTAAGATAATTCCTGTACATCTCGAAGGACAATAACCGTACGGTATTTAATCGGTAGTAGATCTATCGCTTTTTGAATGGTCCGACCTAATTCGCTTTGTTCCAGGTGTTCGAACGGCCCGGAGGATGGATCGGGCAGGTCAAACCCTTCTGAGTTACTGTCTTGATATGTAGATGAATTCAGTGAGAAAAACTGACGCCTTTTACGTTTTCGTAGTTCACTACGCGCCAAATTCAAGGCAATAGTATAGATCCACGTCGAAAAATTGGACGTAGCCTGATAATTATGTCGATTTTTGTAAACGCGTAGAAAAGTTTCCTGCACCAGATCTTCCGCATTTTCCGCATTGTTCACCATGCGATACACGCAATTGTACAACCTAGTTTTATACCGGCTGACAATCATCTCAAACGCGTGCATGTCCTCGCGTTGCACCTGGCTGAACAACATTTCATCGGTGGCGGTCAAGAGGTCATAACCGTCCGGTTGTGTTTTTTCAGCCGTTGCTGCAAATATGTAATTAGACATAATAAAGCCCTCCCACTTCAATTACACGTACCCCTATGGGAATGGTTCCAAAAATAATATTCTAATAACCGAGGCTTTATTTTCTTTACATGATAAAAAGCGTAGCGAGCCTCTTTACATAGTTGACACAACGTGAAAAGATGGATTCAGGTCTGAAAAGTTATTTTAATCTGGATTCAGTCGGATATAAATACGATCCTGCAATATAGAAATTCCAGGCAGCCATGTCAACAACCGAATTGATCCTTGATTAACATCCCTATCCACCCAATAACTCGGTGGATGACACCCGACCCTGCGGAATGCCCTTATTCTATTCTCCAGGCATATACTCACTGATATCATGAATCGTATATTGATATCCCTGTTCAGTCAGGAAAAGCTGTCGATTAACCGCATAGTCCTGATCGAGCGTATTCCGCGTTATAATGGAATAGAAAATGGCGGAAGATCCATCGACTTTGGGTCTTAGAATACGACCAAGTCGTTGGGCTTCCTCCTGCCTGGATCCGAAGGTGCCGGATATCTGGATGGCCACATTGGCATCAGGCAGGTCGATTGCAAAATTAGCCACTTTAGACACCACCAGCCGTTTAATTTCACCAGAGCGAAATTTTGCATATAATTCAATTCTGGCTTGAAGGGGGGTGCTACCTGTGATGAGTGGAAGATTGAAAATGGCCGCGACTTCTTTGATCTGCTTCAAATACTGGCCAATAATCAAAATCTGATCAGTGGGGTGTTGTGCTAGTAACAAGCGAATCATATCCGCCTTATGATCATTTTCAGATGCGATACGAAATTTTTCACGCCGATTGGCCACAGCGTAGGACATACGACGTTCCTCAGGCAGATCAATCCTGATTTCTCGACAGTATGCTTTTGCAATCCATCCCTGACGTTCCAGCAACTTCCAGGGCATATCGTACCGCTTTGGGCCGATTAAACTGAATACATCACTTTCACGACCGTCTTCCCGGATTAATGTGGCTGTCAGACCGAGTCGACGTCGGGCTTGAATTTCCGACGTGAACCGGAACACCGGTGCCGGTAGCAGATGAACTTCATCGTAAATGATGAGTCCCCACCCTTCCCGATTGAAAAGATCGAAATGTTTAAATTCATCCGTCTTGCTTTTGCGGTACGTCAGAATCTGATATGTGGCCAGGGTCACGGGTTTTATCTCTTTGACCACTCCGGAATACTCTCCAATGTCGTCAATTGTCAGCGTAGTCTTGTCAAGCAGCTCATCACGCCACTGGCGAAGGGCCACCGTGTTTGCCGAAAGAATTAATGTCTGGCATTGTAGGGCGGCCATAGCCCCTATGGCCACAACCGTTTTTCCTGCCCCGCAAGGTAAAACGATCACGCCGTTTCCACCACGCAACGCCCCGTTCATATGAAAAGCGCGAACGGAATCAGATTGATAATCTCTCATTGAAAAAGGGAGCCCATCTTGTGTCGATTCCCGCAATTGAAAGGCAAGTGGGGTGCCCGTGACGTACCCTGCCAGATCTTCTACCGGGAAGCCGACTTTAATCAAGGCTTGTTTTATATGACCCCGAAAACGATCTCCGACAAAAACGCTTCGTAGATCAAATTTTCCTATCAGGAATTTGTTTACGGAAGGCAATCCTGACACCTCTGCCATCAACACCGGATCGTCCGTTTCAAGAATAAGTTTGTCGTCCCTTTTTATCAAACGAATTTGTCCGTATCGGGTAATGAATTCAGTAATTTCCCGGCTTATATTCTGCGGCACTTCAAATTTACTTAAGCGATTCAACATATCCAGGATAGTCTCTGCATCCAATCCTGAAGCAGCTGCATTCCAAAGAGAAAGCGGAGAAATTCGGTAGGTGTGAATATGTTCCGGTGATTTTTCGAGTTCGGCAAATCGGGCTAACACATCCCGGGCATCTTCGTATTGAGGGTGGTCAGCTTCCAGAAGGACGGATCGATCACTTTGTACAATCAATGGATTTTGCATGTGAGGCACAATAGACTCCGGGTCGTTTTCTTTTAATCATGGCAATCTCCAAACAAGAATCAGCAACCCAATATAGCTCCTTTTTATCCCTGCCTCAAGAAAAACCTCATTTCAAACTGCATAATGATGCTCATGATATGATGCATTACCCTAAATAAATGATGTTACACAGCTACCTCCAATATCGCACTCAGGAGAGACCTCCTTCCCGTCAGTAGAACAGTATATCCTGGTAGGAGTTCTCTCCTGAGTGCAATAGAAGCCAAAATACGCCCATGTAGACGTAACAATCAGTTATTCTTTTATCGACAGTGGTTAGAGGTCGCCAGGACATCCTGGACCGCTTCGAAGACCGAATCCACAGAAATTCGGACCATACAATCAAAATAAGGGCATGCTTCTTCAATACATCGAGGGCATGAAGGAACCTCAGGCGTTAGAACTTTATGATTCCCGCCATACGGTCCCCATCTTATGGGACTACATGGGGTAATCGGGCAGAAGAGAGCTACGGTGGACGTATCCACGGCAGCAGCGATATGCAACGGACCTGTACTATTGGTGATGCAAATAGCGGCCATTTCCAGTAAAGCGGTCAACTCTTTTATAGACAGGTCTCCAACCGCTGTAATCGGTGGGACCGGCATACGGTCGACCATGTGTTGTATCAAATGTGATTCCTGCTTCCCACCGGTTATAATAACCTGGATACCGGATTGAATCAATTTTGTTCCGAGTGCTGTAAATGAATCAGCAGGCCAGTCTCGCGCTGATCCGCTGCTGCCTGGATGGAGCACTGCGAAATGACCGGGTTCCAAGCCCCACTGCCTCAAGCGCTTTTTAATTGACTGCCGCGCCTCATCGGTTGCTCGTATGTTAGGAGAACCATATACCTGTTCGCCGGTAAGCGCCTGGACCAAACTCAGATTGTAGTCTACTTCATGGCGCTGCGCATTCTTCCTATGTTCGAACACACGGTGGTTAAATAAGAGGCTATATCCACGATATCCTGTACCCAGGCGATGTGGCACGCGGGCGAGTCGGCAGGCCATAGCCAGTCTTAAGGTCGGATGGAGCAGCATTACGGTATCAAAATGATGACGGTGGATTTCATTGACCAGTCTGAAAAACCCGAATATGCCTTTGTGTAACCCTTTGGTATCGTCAATCATAAGATGATTCAGCGCAGGATGATTTTCGACTAATTCACGGGTGAAAGGCGCGACCATCAAAGCGATATAACTTTCAGGATATTGTTCCCGTAGCGTGGTGAGAACCGGTGTCGACAGGACAACATCGCCAAGGCGATCGGTGCGAATGACGAGGATACGTCCGGGCGCAGGATGGGAGGAAGTGGGTGATTTGCTCATGGCATTAATGTCGGGTTTCCCATATCTCAATGATCTCTTCAAACGGGATCTGACCTGCTCTGATAAGATGCGGTTCCCCCTTAGAGACATCCACGACAGTAGACGGTTTCGGTTCGGATGAACGGCCCCCATCGAGAATCATATCCACGGCTTCGCCCAGGTCTTTCTCTACCTCTTCTGCGGTGAGAGGATCAGGTCGGCCGGAAAGATTCGCACTCGGGGCAGTTATGGGGCGGTCTGAATATCGACAGAGGGCCCTGGCAATAGGCGACACGGTATGACGTATTCCAATGGTTGTCCCTCTGCCTAATAATTCTTTAGGAACCTGAGGGGCGGCCTGGAAAGTTAAAGTCAACGGCCCCGGCCAGAAGGAGTCCATCAGGCTATATGCCAGGTCAGAGATGTCCAGCGTCAACTGATCCAACCAGATACGATCGTCGATTAATACCAGCACAGGTTTCGACGCCGGCCTGCCTTTGGCCTGATAAATTCGGCGTATGGCATCAGACGCCGTGCCATCAACCCCAAGACCGTATACGGTCTCAGTGGGGAAAGCGATCAATCCGCCGTTCCGGATTATGGTAGCGGCATGCTGAATGATTGAAATATCAGGGAAATCTGGATCGACCTGTATTATTTGCATGAGAAATATGAAGGCCTTATCCTTCGGAGATGGGGTCTTCGATCTCTGAAAGAGACGTCATAGCGGGCTTAGAGGTGAGAATAATCGCCTGCATGTCTGCCTATGGGCTAATGTTTTAAGGCCTTCTGTCCGATATCCCGGCGACAATAGAGATTATCGAATGATATGGCCCCCACGGCTTCATAGGCGCGGTCAATAGACGATGGTAAATCATCTGCTATGGCGGTGACACCAATGATTCGACCACCATTTGTTACCAATTGGCCATCCCGAACGGCGGTGTCTGCATGGAATGGAATAACGTCCGGCATCGCCTCCAGCCGGTCCATGCCGAAAATCGGTTTGCCTTTTTCATAGGTTCCAGGATAGCCTTTCGATGCAACGACTACACAGGTGGCCGCCTTTTGTTGCCACTCTAACGGTATGTTGGGCAAATTCCCTTCACTGATCGCCAGCGCCAGTTCTGTGAAATCGTCTTCAAGCAATGGGAACAGAACCTGGGCTTCCGGGTCCCCGAAACGGCTGTTGAATTCCACCACTTTCGGACCATCCGGGGTCATCATGATGCCGCAATATAATACACCACGATAGATACGTCCCCGAGTTTTCAAGCCCCTGATGGTAGGGATGATGATCTGTTTGTGTATTTGATCCAGCATATCTTCATCGATGAGAGGCGCCGGGGCGTAGGCCCCCATACCCCCAGTATTCGGGCCTTTGTCTCCCTCATAAATTTGCTTGTGGTCCTGTGTAGGGATCATCGGTAAAGTAACCTCCCCATCGGTGAGTGCAAAAACAGAAGCCTCTTCACCGGTCATAAATTCTTCGATCACCACGCATTGACCTGCTTCCCCGAAGACGGAGTCCACCATGATGTCATCCAGAGCTTTCAGGGCTTCGTTCTCGGTCATACAGACGATGGCTCCTTTGCCCGCTGCCAGGCCGTCTGCTTTTACAACAATCGGCACGCCCTGTTGTCTAACATAGGCATTCGCTGCATCCACGTCTGTAAAGGTCGAAAAGGCTGCGGTCGGAATCCCATCTTCAATCATCAACTGCTTGGCGAACGCCTTACTCCATTCGATTTCTGCCGCTGCTTTTGTAGGACCAAAGGCCCGGATCCCTTTTTCTTCGACTGCATCTACTACACCGGCCGCCAGGGCGCCATCAGGACCGACCACGACCAGGTCAATATGATGTGATTCTGCAAAGGCAGCCAGAGCGCCGGTATCTTCAGGGTCGATAGATACGCATTCCGCATATTGCGCCATGCCTGGATTTCCGGGTGCTGCATACATTTTTTTTATCCGGTCAGACTGACTCAGCGCCCAGGTCAGGGTATGTTCTCGACCGCCCTTTCCGACAATCAGTATATTCATTAATATATCCTTAACCGGCGAAACCGATTCATGGTATCAGATGCCCATAGACATAATAACGCCACTCGAAACTTTTAGAAGAGGTCCTGCGTTTTAATGTAAAGAGGAAGATAATAGAGTATGACAACTTTTATTTAAGGCTTGATAATGAAGTCTCCTATATTATGTATTATAATAAGAACAACATCATAAAAATCCATAAAACCATCAGCCTAAAAGCAATAAAAACATAAAACAAAATTGAGGGTTCTGTCAAGTACCAAGTACGAATAATACAAAGTGTCTGGACAAAGTTACCTATCTAAAAAACGTTTGACAATAGAGCGGTGATATCGTATCATCGAAACTTAGAATCGAACGTAATTCTTGCTTCCGATGCCGCTATGAAGGAGCGTCTATATGTCAACCATTCGAAAACCAAAATACATTGCTCTTCTAATTTGTGTCGCCATCTTCTCTTTTGTCCTGGGGAGTACGACCACGCGCAGCACCTACGCGGCAGACAATCTGTTTACCAATATCAGACTTCTGAGCGGCGTGCTGAGTCTAGTAAACGATAATTATGTTGAGAAGGTGGACGCCAGCAAGTTGATCTATTCCGCCATTGACGGTATGCTCCAGGCGCTCGACCCACATTCTAACTTCTTGAGCAAAGAGAGTTTTACGGATATGGGCGAGCGGTTCAGCGGTAAATTTTATGGCATAGGCATTGAGTTCGATGTGTTGGATGGATATTTATTTGTCATCTCGGTGATTGACGGATCCCCTTCTGAAGCCGTAGGGCTCCAATCGGGCGACCGACTCGTAAAAATAGACGGGGAATCGGCCATCGGTATAAAGCATGACGAAGTACGCAAGAAACTCCGCGGAGAAAAAGGAACCACCGTTGAAGTGACGGTTAATCGGGTCGGCGCCGAAGAGCCATTTAACGTGACCATCACCCGTGATCGTATTCCTATTCGCAGTGTACTTTCATCCTTTATGCTTGATGAACAGACCGGTTATATTCAGATGGTCCGGTTTGCCAAAACAACATCTGATGAATTGGAAACGGCACTCAATAAACTCGAGAACTTAGGTATGAAGCGCCTGATTTTTGACCTGCGCGGTAACTCCGGCGGATATCTGGATCAGGCCGTTGAAGTGTCGAGCAAGTTTGTTGAAGAAGGAAAAATGATCGTAGAGACCCGAGGGCGGACACGAAGTTCAAATCAGGAGTTTCGTTCCCGGGGGTCCAGTCATGATCAATTTCCGCTCGTCGTACTTCTTGACCATCGATCCGCCTCGGCCTCTGAAATTGTCGCCGGCGCCGTTCAGGACTGGGATCGTGGTGTGATTGCCGGATCTCGAAGTTTCGGCAAAGGACTGGTGCAGACTTTGTTCGCTGAGCCGCATCTGCGCGACGGATCCGCCTTAAAGCTTACCACGGCTAAATACTACACGCCGAGTGGACGGTTAATCCAGCGAGATTATAAGAACAAATCCTATCAGGAATATGTCGAAGAAGCGTTCGAAGATTCAGATGAGGTTATTGGTCAAGAGATGGTTGATGAAAATGAAGATGGCATTGATGATCGCCCCGTGTTTAATACGGCTAATGGTCGAACGGTATACGGCGGCGGAGGAATTACCCCTGATGTTTCTATAACGGCGCCTAAACGGAAATATCCTTTTGTGATTGGTAAGTTCCATGGGTGGACCCCCTTCGATCGGGCTTGTTTTGAATTTGCCACGCAGTACGGTGTGAACCATCAGAATTTGAAAGACGATTTCGAAATCTTTTTCAGCGATTTTGAAGTCAGCGACGAGATGGTCGAAGCCTTTAAAGAACAGGTAAGTGATTCGGGGATTTCCTTTACCCAGGAAGAATTTGATACCGATCTGGATGTGGTTAAGCTCCAATTGAAACGATCGGTTGCCCGCAATATGTGGGGTGATGAGGAAGCCGGTAAAGTGGGATCTTCCGGAGATGTTCAGTTACAAAAGGCCCTCCTGCTGTTCAACACACACGAGATGCTGGTGGAGAACAAATAGCAGCCCCATACACCCTCTAAGGAATTATCGTGGCCACCTCATCTACCAGTTCTGTATGGTACGCTCTGCGTGACCGGCTTCATGCGCTTCGGTTACGCGACCGCAAGGTGACCCTGATACAAGGGGCTCTGATTTCCGGCACGGTCATCGTTCTTTTGATTATGCTGATGGCCGGTCTGGAAGGGTGGTTCAGACTAACGCCGCCTGGTCGTTTGTTACTTGTCGTCATCGGACTGATTATTACTGCAGGCGTTTTGATCCAGCGTTGCGTGAGGATACTCTGGCACACGGTCAGTGATGATGCTCTGGCACGAAAAGTAGATCGCCATTATCCGGAATTATACGATCGTGTGACGATGACGCTCCAACTCTGGCGTCAATATGGGAGGCGAGATACCACCTCACCCTCATTACTCGAAGCCGCCATTACAGCAAGCGCTGCCTCCACAGAGGCTGTGGACTTCACCGCAGCCGACAGACGCTATCGCCTCCCCCAGGCCGTACAGCTGTTCGGCGGCGCCCTGATCTTTTCCTCTCTCATCCTCATATTGTTGTTCAACCCGCTGTATGGGGCCTTGCACCGTCTGGTACATCCATTAACGGATTTTCCGGTTCCGCAGAATACCTTCGTGGTGGTTCAGCCCGGCCATGCCGATGTGGCCTCGGGTGGTCAGGTGACCGTGACTGCTGAAATAACCGGAGACATGCCGGATCAGGCGACGATCCGGTTATACACCGATGACACCATTTGGAAGTCTATCGATTTATCTTCAATCAGATCTTCCTCTTCCTTTTCTTATACCATCAGAGATATTAATGAGAGCCTTCAATACGAGATCGAAGCCGGTGATGCCCTCAGCCCTCTATTTCAGATATCGGTTGTCAACCGACCCAGAGTGGCTTCTCTGCATCTGACCTATCGGTATCCCGCCTATACGAAGCTGGCCCCTCGAACGACGACTGAAGGCGGAGATATCGGTGCCTTAAAAGGGACCCGTGTAGCTCTCGAACTGGAGGCCAGTCAGGTGCTGACAACAGCACAGATAGACGTGGTAGGGCAGGATAATCTGTTGTCCTTGAAGGTATCCGACCGACAGGCTAACGGGGCTATATCCATAAAAACAGATCAGATATACCGTATTATCCTGCGTAACCAGGAGGGAAGGGCTAACATCGATCCGCCTCAGTATCGAATTACGGTGTTACCGGATCGGATGCCGGATGTTCGGATCGTCTCCCCCGGTAAAGATATTTACCTGACGGAAAACATGCTGGTTTCCCTCTTGATTTCTGCCACGGACGATTTCGGCATATCATCTATGAACCTGGTCTATCAGAAAACCCCCGATGGCGAGATACAGCGTAAAGCATTGCCTGCGGATAAAAAGGTAACTACCTTGACGGTGCCTTATGTATGGGATGTCTCGAATTTAGGCTTAATACCGGAAGATGTCATGTCCTATTATGTGGAGTTGTTCGATAACGATACCGTCTCAGGTCCCAAAAGGGTGGTAAGCCAAACCTTTACACTTCGGTTTCCATCGATTTCCGAGATCTATGATCAGCTGAACAGCACACAGGATCAGCAGGTGGCCGATATAGAGGATATGCTGAAAAATCAGGAAGAAGCCCAGAAAAGACTCGAAGAACTGAATCGGGACTTAGAGCAGAAACAACGGCAGGAAGAGCTTACGGGAGAAAAAGAGGCGCTTTCCTGGGAGCAGAAAAAAGATCTGGAATCTCTCATGGATGCCCAGGAAAAGATGGCAGATGACCTGATGAAAGCTGCTGACGCCATGGAACAGACAATGGAGCAATTAGAACAGCAGGACATGCAGAGTATGGAGTTGACAGAAAAGATGAACCAACTTCGTCAATTGTTCCAGGAGATCGCTACGCCGGAGCTACTCAAAGCCATGCAGGAACTTAAGCAGGCGATGAATGAGCTTGACAACCGAATGATCAAGGAATCCCTTGAGAACTATGAAATGGAGCAGGAAGCGTTCATGAAGCGACTGGAACGCAGCCTGGCCATGTTGAAACGGATGCTCACCGAGCAGCAAATGATGGCGGCGGTACGCAAATCTGAAGACCTGCTTGAACGTCAGGAAGAATTGCAATATGCAACGCAGAACCAGAAGCAGGATCCAGCACAGGGTACCAGAGAGAGTTTAGCCGGTAAACAACAGAATTTAAAGCAGGATACCGAATCATTGCAACAGGATCTGGAAGCACTGGCTCAATCCATGGAAGAACATGAGAATATGCCAACGGATGATGTCCGTAATGCGGCAGAGTCCATGGAACAGCGAAATCTTCCTCAACAGATGGAGCGTATCAGTCAGCAGATGATGAACGGTCAGATGAGTCAGGCTTCACAGGGACAACAGCAGTCGGCTCAACAACTGTCGAACCTGTCGCAACAATTACGACAGGCACAGGAGCAGATGCAGAATGAGCAGATGCAGGAAGTAGCCGCAGAAATGCGTCAGGCGATGCATCAGTTGGTCGAGCTTTCACAGAACCAGGAATCGCTCAATGGCCGCACAAACCAGCCTGCCGGTCGCGACTCCCGTATGCAGGATCTGTCCGAAGATCAGCAGAGTCTCATGAAAGGCGCTTCCCAGGTGGCAGATCAACTGGTCTCCACCTCGCAAAAGAGTTTTTTCATATCTCCTGAAATAGGACAGGCGCTTGGTGAAACACTCAACCGCATGCAAAGTGCCGGCAATGATCTGGCAGAACGTAACCGGGGGACAGCCTCCCAACAACAGATGGAGGCTATGGAGGCCCTGAATCAAACCGTTCTATCACTCCAACAGGCCATGAATAATATGAATGCTTCCGGTTCTGCATCAGGTATGATGGAAATGATGCAGCAGTTGCAGAGCATGGCGCAACAACAAGCAGGTCTTAACGATCAGATGAATCAGATGATGTCAGAGGGGCAGGGACAAGGGGGGCAGTCCGGAGAGAAAATGAGTTTGGAACAGCGGGCTAAAATGGCTCGACTTGCTGCAAAACAGGAAGTGTTGCGTAAAAGTCTGGAACAGCTCCAACGGGAACAGAATCAACACGCTCAACTTCTAGGTCGGCTGGATGAAGTAGAGCGGGAGATGGAAGAAACCGTAAAAGCGTTACAGCAGAATCAGGTCAATCCTCAATTAATGGAAAGGCAGCAACGCATTCTATCCAGGCTCCTTGATGCCTCGCGTTCCATGAGGGAAAGAGATCGGAACAATAAACGTAAGGCAATGCCAGGTGAGAATCTGACAGGCCGGCCGTCACCTGGCCCCTTGCCAGGTGAGTTGATGGAGTTCGACCGTACTTTGCGCGATGATATCCTGAGAAGCGTACGCGACGGCACCTATCCACAAGAATATGAAGAACTCATCCGGGCGTATTTCCGGGCCCTTTCAGATGCCCCAAGAGAAAATTAAAACTCTGTGCTTCGTTCATGGTGCTTTGTGGTTTGTCAAGGCTAAGTGTCTATAAAAAAATGAGGATAGGCTCCACGATGAACAAAAATAACAAAGTGCAAAGTACAAAGCACAAAGTACAATCCATGTTATCATTTATCCGGCTTTTCATGCTATTAGGCTGCCAGATGTTTTTCCTTGCCTATTTCCCCCTATCGCTTCAAGCTGATCAGAGATCTATCTTTGGCCAACGAACCACGCCGGCTCAAGATATCGATCAGGCCAGGTTGTTGGAAGAGATGGGGCAGCTCGAACGGGCGGCCGCACAATATGAGATGGTGCTGAGAAAATCACCTCTCAATGCCCCGGCGCTGAACGCCCTGCCCCGGCTGTATATTAATTTGCAACAGTACGACAAAGCGATTGGTCTACTCGGAAATCAGATAGAACGCTCCCCGCGCAGTATCGTATTTCGACGGAGCCTGGCAGATGTGTTTTTACGAGCCGGTCGTCTTGATATAGCCCGCGAACAATGTGCAGCTTTGATCGAAATCTACCCTAAGGATGAATCGGTCATACGGCTGATCGCTGCGCTTTATGTCACGTATGCGCACTATCAGGAAGCCGTCCAGACCTATGTAGAGGGACGCCGGGCCATAGGAAACCCTGGTGTGTTTGCCCTTCCTCTGGCCAACATCTATACCACGCTGGTAGATGTGCCCAATGCCACGGCGGAATATGCTCGATGGTTAACCATTCAACCCAGGCAGTTTCCGGTCGTAGATGATCGTATTGATCAGTTGACCGGATTGATGGATCCGAAACTTATGGAAAAAGCGCTCCGTGGAACGACGTCCGAACACGCAGACAACAAAGATGTTCATAAACTATTCGGAAATTTTTATCTAAGGCATAACCAACCTGTCGAAGCCCTGGAACAATATAGAAAAGCAGACCAGCTTGATGGATCCAGAGGCGTATATCTACTCGAGTTTGCGACATGGGCTATGCGCGAAACACATCACGAGGAAGCCATCAGCGCCTATAAGGATTTAATGGATACCGCCTCAGCTCAATCAATTAAATCCCAGGCATCCGTCGGTCTTGCCGAAGCATACCGATTTCTCGGGCGACGCGATGAAGCGATGACAGCCTATCAACAGACCCTGTCCCAGTATCCCAGGACCGCACAAAGTGAAGAGGCGATGTTCCATATCGCGGAGCTGCACCTGACCTATCTTCACGATCCTTCAAAGGCGTTGATTGCATTTCGAACGTTATTGGCGGCCGCACCGGGATCTTCATTTCGAGCGGAAGCGATGTTCCGTATGGCTGATTGTCATCTTTCGCGTGGAAGTATCAGGGATGCCATCACACAGTATAACCGCATATTAGATCCTTCTTCAAAACTGGAGATCCCTCATGTATTCGCTCGTGCTAAATTTCACCTGGCCGAGATGGATCTGTTTAGAGGAGAGTTAGACAGCGCCCTGGAAAAATTCAATGAAGTGGCGGATGGTTTTACCGGTAATGCCTATGCGAACGATGCATTACAATGGTCGATTTTCCTTAGTGAAAGCCGACGTGGTGGTGGAGACTCCGTCAAGGCCTTTATAAATGCCCACCTGTTAAAAAGACAATATAAGCCGGATAATTCTCTGGATGCCTATAAACAATTCTTAAGCGATCATGCCAACAGTCCTATCGGCGATCTGGCTATTTTGGAAATCGGCGTGTTGCTCGATGAAATGCAGAAACCCCATGAGGCAATCGCAGCCTTTCGGGATTTAATTGATCGATATCCCGAAAGCCGGCTCGGGATAAACGCCCAACACCATATAGCTGAGATATACGAACACCGATTAATGGATATCCCACAAGCCATAACGGAATACGAAACGATCCTGATCAACTACCCTGACCATTTTAAAAACGACGCCATTCGCCGAAGAGTACGTGATTTGACCTTGAATCACCCACCACAACCGTGACGACTGCTACCCCGCTTCATATTCATCTTATCGCCATCTGCGGCACAGGCATGGGTGCCCTTGCTGTGATGCTCAAATCACAGGGCCACCATGTGACTGGTAGTGATAAAGATGTCTATCCTCCCATGAGCACCGTTCTGTCGGAGCAGAATATTCCCGTTTATAAGGGATTTACCGTGGCCCACCTGTCTCCGCAGCCAGACCTTGTCGTCATCGGAAATGCCGTTTCCCGAGGTAATCCTGAAGCCGAGGCGGTTCTGTCGCGTAAGATTCGATATGCGTCGATGCCCGAAACGCTGAAAACCTTCTTCCTCTGGAAAAAAACCTCGATCGTTGTTACAGGAACACACGGTAAAACAACGACCACGAGTATGCTGGCCTGGGTTATGGAACAAGCCGGTTTCGATCCGAGTTATATCATCGGCGGTATCCCCATAGGATGGGCAACAGGGGCTAAGCTTGGGGCGGGTGATGTGTTTATTCTGGAGGGAGATGAATATGATAGCGCCTTCTTTGATAAACGTGCTAAATTCTTACACTATCTACCCGATATCGTCATCATTAATAACATCGAATTCGACCATGCAGATATCTACAATAATCTGGATGAGATTATCCTGGCCTTCCGGCGGTTGGTCAATATAATCCCTGAAAATGGTCTCTTGATCGGTTCAGTAGATGATGAACACATTCAGGCATTAATGCCAGGTGCACCTTGTACCATCCAGACATTTGGTGAGGGAAGCCGCGCTCGATGGGCAGCACGCCAAGTCAACATCACCCCGGAAGGAACCACATTCAATTTGTATGAGGAAGGATCATATCGGGATCAACTGACGATTCCCATGTATGGCGAGCACAATGTACAGAATGCGCTGGCCGTTGTAGCTGCTGCCGAGCAGGTCGGGGTTCCATGGGAGAATACAGTCACTGGTCTCGGTTCCTTTCCCGGTGTCAAACGCCGTCTGGAACTGCGAGGGGTAATCAACGGCATCCATGTATACGATGATTTCGCCCATCATCCAACCGCCGTAGAAGCCACCTTGTGCGGCCTCCGAAGCGCCTATCCCGACAAACGTATTTGGGCCATATTCGAACCCCGAACAGCGACCACCATCCGCCGCATTTTCCAGGCAGGCTATTCTAACGCCTTTGATGCTGCGGATTACATCCTCTTCGCGCCCATCTACCTGCCCAACAAAGCCCCTGAGGGCAATCGGTTTTCACTGGAAGAGTTGATAGACGGCCTGCACACCCGAGGTCTTGACGCTCTGGCTTTACCGGACGTTGATCGTATTGTCAACCATCTTATCGCCCACGTTCAACCGGGCGACCACCTCGTCTTCATGAGCAATGGCGGCTTTGACTGCATCCATGAGAAGATGTTGAAAAAATTAGAGGCTTTGTAACACGCTACACATTACGTTCACACAGCTCTGTATCAATCATCCGTCCGTATAGAATCCGCCATGCACAATCTGTAATCTGCAACCCGAAATGAATCTGGAGCGACTATGTCTTCACGACCCAACATTCTGCTTATCATGTGTGACCAGTGGCGGGCAGACGCCCTTTCTTTGCTTGGTCATGCTGATGTCAAAACCCCCCATATCGATGCCCTGGCCTCTGATGGGGTGACCTTTCGAAATGTGGTCACTCAGAGTCCGTTGTGCTGTCCTTCACGGATGTCTTTTTTAAGCGGCCGTTACGTCCACCAGCATGGCTGTGATCGGAACTGGATGTCGTTGTGGCCTGAAACGCCGAATTTCATCCGTGCTATTCAGAATGCCGGATATTACACGGCCAACCGGGGGAAGCTGCACCTGTTCTGGCGGCATGATAATGAATTATTGATGAGCAGTCCCATCCTCAAACAATTCGGTTTTAATGATCCTCTCGAAACAACCGGCAAATGTTCGGAGGGGCGGTTTCGTGCAAGCGCCTATAGTGAACATCTCCGTAATAAGGGTCTGTTGGACGACTTTTGGGCTGACTTATGGCAGCGGGTCAGAGAAAGATCACTGGGCGTAACCTACGGTAAATCCATTCTCGAAAATGAGGACGATCATATTGACGCATGGCTCATGGATCAGGGAAGGAGTTTTATAGACGTCCACACAGCTGATGAGCAGCCGTGGTTTCTCTGGGTCGGTCCACCGGGGCCGCATGACCCGTTTGATCCACCGGGAGATTGGGCTCATATGTATAATCCGAAGACTATTGACCCTGGATTACGGCGGTTCAGTGAGAATCCGCTAGCCAGAGCGCGAGCTGAAAATATGCGAGTAAAAGAAGCATCCGACGCACAGATTCAGGAGATGCGAGCCCTTTATTACGGCGGAATTTCATTTATTGATCACAAAATTGGACAACAGGTCCAGGATCTGAAAGACCGGGGATTGTATGATGACACATGGATTATTTTTACTGCTGATCATGGTGAGTTTGCCGGAGATTTTCATTTGACGACAAAGGGCCATTTCCATTGGCAGGCCGATCGCATCCCACTGGTCATTAAACCACCTGTGTCTTTAAAAGGCGCGCCTCGTGGTGAGTATTCAGATGCGCTATCCGAGTTCATCGATATTGCCTCAACCATTCGAGATATCGCCGGTGGAGAGTTGCCGGAAGATTGCGGCCTTTCCTTACTGCCTATCCTGAACGGCAAGGCCCCGCTGCATATACATCGCGAGGTGGCGCATTCACAGGTAGGAGATACGTTCATGATCCAAACCCGACAGTATAAACTTATCTTTCAGGATCAGATTAAAATGAATGTGGAGGCGTTGTTCGACCTGGCGCGTGATCCGGAAGAGTTGAAAAACTTAAGGGACGACGAGCCGGCGACGGTTAGGCAATTAATTGATGAAATCGTCAAACCGTTTTTCAATGAAACCTCTAACCGTCACCCCTCCCCCTGGATTGACACCTCACCATGGCAGGGCTGGGGTAGATATCCTCACCTGGATGCCCTTGAGATATAAGAGGCTGTCCGAGAAGTTTGGATTGTCATACCAAGAAAAGTATTCCCTCAAATGGACTTCCCTCCCTTCCATTCGGCCATGAGTAATAGAACGACGCACGAGACGGCATGAAATCAGGCCTGATTTAGAGACAGATATCACAATTCTCTGCGCGCTCCGTGTCTCATCCGTGCGCTCCATGGTTAAACACCAAAGGAGGCCCATGTCCCTATCTGACCAGGATTTTATGGCCGCCATTCAACAACGAGATGCGGTCGAAATCCCCCGGCATTGTATTCGCACGTGCAGCGGCAAATGAGGATTCAGACCCCTTGCTCGATGTGGATAGGAGGTTGTTTGTGGGATTGAGGCCAAGGTAGAGGGACGGCAGGTACGCTGGTGGGCAGGCGGGCAAGATGTCTGTATTATATCTTGCCCTCTTTTTCCCATTTCTCGAACAAGACCTTTCGATAGGCCGTCTGACCCTCGATATCAAGTTTGGCGCTTTTGCCGAAATAGACACAACCGAGGGCACGCCTTGGGCGGTCGGTCCGGTTAGCGCCCGTTCGATGAACGACCATACAGTGGTGTGCGATCACATCACCGGGATTTGTGACCGCCTTTGCTTCCAGTGCGGTGTCCTGCTCATTATAATCAATGATACCCTGCGAGAACCCAAGCGTATTACTCATATTGTGTGGACGCATACCCGTTCGCTGAGATCCCTTAACATAACACAAACATCCGTTGTCTTCGTCTGCAAAGTCGATAGCAATCCAGAAGGTCATGGCTACGGGTGGATTACGCATAAAATAATAGCCATCCTGATGAGGCGGTGTGGGATTGCCGATGCGGGGGGCTTTGGCAAATAACTCCATGCCACCCGCATCTATCTCATCCTCGAGATACAACGCGGCCATCTCCATAAAACGAGGGCTGGTGAGGATGGCGTTGAAATAGGAATCGTGTTTCCCCATGTTCTCCAATCGAAATAAGGTGGCCGGGTCATTCTTATCTTCATACAGGGCTTCATTCACTGAAAGTGTCGGGACGATTTTCTTGATATACTCGTCCAGATGATCTGTGATATCGACCACTTCGTCGGGGGAAATGAAGCTTTCTAAAATAGCGAAACCATTCCGGTCAAAAACTGATTTACCTTCATGTACATCGATGGGCATACTTCGTTTCTCCGATTTATTCATCTCCCTGGTAATCCGGATTCAGGAGGTTTACAATTTGGACGGCCTGGAACAAAGCGGCCGGTTCTATCTGGGGGCGTAATGATCGCCGTTTGGGAAATAAGGTGGTTTCACCCAGCATCGGTGGCGCAACGATGACTTCGACTAATCCAGGATTAATCCGAATATTTCGTTTGGGGCATTTTGGCCAGATCGAATGAATCCCTCGAAACGCCATAGGAATGATGACCACATCAGAGGGGATTTTGCTGAACAATCCATGCTGCAAATGAATCGATTGGATGTCGAAAGCCGCCGTGGTTCCTGCGGCATAGATTATCCCCGGTCGATCTTCTAAGCTATTGGCAAACCGTTGGGTCGCATTGTTGGTGTCGCCGGAACGGGGAAGGACCACATAGCCGTCCACATCTTCCAACAGTCGGTCAAATTCAACGGATTTGACGCCGAACATGGTGGTATTCCAGGAACCCATTCTGATCTCGACGTATTCTGTTAAACCCGATCGGGAAAGAATGGTACAGGGACGCGTGTCGTCCCACCCCATCGCGTCCAGAAATTCCGGGGTTTGCAGCACATGGTACATGACCGGATGATCAAAAACACTCTGATGGGAGGGGAAAAATAGTATTTTGTACCTGCCATGGGCGAGTTGTAGGGTTTGAGCCATAGCCTTAAACAGCGGATCGATTTTTATCTGAACCTCAATACCAAAGATTCGCAGCGTTTTTTCTGCCCAGTGCAGACTGTTATCCCAGGCAGCCGCCAGTATTTCCTTTTCTGATAGCCCTTCTTCTTCAATGATCTGCTTGTGCCGCACATATCGCCATGAAGCCCCTATCCATCTGGCCAATTTAATGGCTCTCTGGACTTTGGAATATCGTCCATTGCGGCCTACATGAGGATATTCCATAAATCGCCCTGGGGCGGTACGGGTAAATAACTCGGGCGTCTGCATGATCTGCATGGTTTGAATAATGGTCTGCATCGCAGGATCTTTATCCGATGTGTCGCCCATATGTTGCTGAAATTTCTGGACCAGGTGGTTGCTCTGATTAATCACATCCATGGCCAGGTCGATCATATCTCGCGTAAGGGCCGTATAATGATGGCCATACCAGTAGCCGGTCGGTTTGAGGTTGCCCGGGTTTTCCTGATGGGCCTGGAAGAACTCTACCATCATACTCTGGCCGAGCAACAGACGGTCTTTAAGCCTATCAAGTTGGTGTTGAACCATGTTTTCGGATACATATCGACGGCACACTTCCAGGTGGTATTCCGCCTCACTGAGTATGCGCCATATGGCTGAGCCGAACCAGGCCAGATTGGTATAGGTATTGTAGTGAACCGCTATCAGTTCACCGGCGGCCAGATAATCCAGGGTTCTACGGGCTATATTTCGAAAAATATCCCGTAAAGCCCCCAGCATCTTTTCTCCACCAATGGTATAATGAAACACGGTATCCCATTGAGTATCATCGTGATCTATCGTCGCCTTCAGCTTCTCAGCTACAGGTTGCGCATGCGACAAAGGAAGTCGCGATAACCGGGCACCCGCCACAGCGGCCTCCCCCTCATCCGGCGTGAAGAGGTGACTCGCGCGTAGAACTTCTACATAAATGGTCTGGTAATAGGTCAAGAAGTCCTGCGAGGATTCGACATCCTGATCTGAAAATTGCTGATGGATCTGAGAATAAATTTGCGTGGCTTCATGGTAGGCAGGGGCTACCGCCGAAAATTGTTCATGGGCATCGGCTAAACGTTGATCTCTCAGCCCGGGCACCCCTTTATATATCGCACCGACCAGTTTCGCCCTGTATGCGAGTCCTTCCAACCCTATTGGCCCTTCCGGCGTTTGTCCCGGCGGCCATTTCAGGAGATCCGGATCTATCCCCTCGAAATAGCCTTCCGTCGCAGCCAGATCAAGCACACCCTGTGCGGCCTGATCATAGACTGCCAGAAGCATGTTGACATCACGCATCAAGGTTTGATGATCGTACCATACGCCTGTGACATTTGAGTCGGGTTTATTCTTGGTCATAACAGGTACTTTGTATTTTGTGTTTTGTGCTTTGTTCTGGGGAAACAAAGTACAAAACACACTGATGCCGGGCATCAGCCGACATATCTCCTTGGCAACCAGGGGTTAAGATGCATTGTCAATGTATATACTCCCACACCGCTTTGCTCGGCAACGGTGTGTGCTTCTATGGTCTCGCCACCGGATTCTCCAATAAGCAGCACTTCGTCTCCCATGCTTACCGTCGGCTCATCCCCTATTTCCACCAGACAATGATTGGCGGACAAAGAAGCCACGAGGGGATATCTGCGCCCTTTAATCAAAACTTCGCAATTATCGACGGTGGTTCTTGGCCATCCATCAGAATGTCCGACCGGCAGGGTCGCGATCCAGATCGGCTTTTCTGCGACATAATGCCTGCCGTATTGCAATGAATCACCAGCACGGAGTTGTTTTACATACATCACCCGCGTCTTAAAATCAAAGGTGGACTTGAGCGGAATATCCCGCGTTTTTGTTGAGCGGTCGGTGGGATAGCATCCATACAGACTGATTCCTGGCCGCACCATATCCAGATAGGCCTCAGGGACGTGGAAAATACCGCCGCTCGATGCGGCATGGCGCATACCCAGGTTGATACCCTTGCTGCGGGCCTGTTCATATACCTCATTGAGATGTTGTACCTGTTCGATATCGTATTCATCTATTTCCATAAGTTCGGTCAGCACGCCGTCGAAGACGATGCCGTTCTGGCCGGCCAGAGCCTCGATCACGGGCATGGCTTGATAATACGGCACACCCACGCGCCCCATGCCGGTATCTACATAGAGGTGTGTTTTTATTTTTTTCTGATACTTTACTGATAGGGATTGCATGAACCTGCTTCTGTCATGATAGACAGAAGGGATAATATCGTGCGCGACGACATATTCCAGCTCTTCATCTGTCGTCGGACCAAGCAGAACCACCGGCTTCCGGGCACTGCTGTTTTTAATATCAATAGCCTCCTGTATTTTTACCACGGCGAAACTGTTAACCTGTGGCACGGTATCCAGATGGCTGGCTACACCGACAAGACCATGTCCGTAGGCATTATCTTTTAATACGGCCATCACCGGCCGATTACCTGCCCGAGCAGACAATTGTTCTACATTCCATGTAAATGCATCGAGCTTGATATCAAGCCAGGGTTCAAAACTTTTAGAAATATTGGGGGGAGAAAGGGACTGTGGGGCTGCTTCGGATAGATGGCTTAACGCTGGTAAAGCTAATGCCGCCGCACCGGTTGACGTAAGGAAGGTTCGTCGGTTCATAAGCGCCTCCGGGGATTGGAATTCCTATTTGAAAGTTGAACGGGTGAAAGTTAAAACGTGTATCTTGATGCATCGTTTATTTTATAGGTCATCGATGGGATAAATCTTTCGGCTCAGGCGATGAAACGATACATGCGACGCATCATGGACACCGGGCTCGGTCACTACATGGATAGCACCGGCCCAGGATTCGAAACCGGCTCGAAAATGGGCGGAAGATTTAACGCCGATGTATCGCATCTGACGAGGATCTAATCCAAGGGTCTCCGAAAAAGCGGTGTCGAACGGTTGTTCTCGTTCGCTGACGAGCAGAACGTGTATCCCTTCCTCTCGAATATGTGCTGAGGGGCCCATATCCCCTTCCAGACCAGCCAACATCGGACCGTGGTACCGGAAACGACCATCCGATAATGCCATGATCTCTACGGTCATGGGGATGGGATGCCCTTGTAATGGAGATGATTTTCCCCCGACTTCCAGGGTAATAGTTGCGCCGATCCCTGCTTCCATACACTGATTTACCGCTTCCGTATCTACAATATACAGGATACAGGCGTCTTCCAGTTCAGCCTCAACAAAGGTTTTGAGCATCCCCGTGCTGTCCCCAGGTGATCCGCCGCCGGTATTATCATCCCGGTCGGCGAATATGACGGGCATTTTCTCATCTGTATGAATCGTTGCCAATGCTTCTCTGGTAGACAGCATATGGAAATGCCAGGATGCTTTTCGATGAAACAGCCAGGCGCCTAATTCATCGGCGTATTGTTGGGCTAAGGCCTGATCGTTTTCTGTAACGATATAAACGGATGCACCCAGATCAGGGACATCGGCCAGGGGAAAGCAGGTGGCTATCGATCCACAAACGACACCGGGCAACGATTCAATCCGATGCAGCTCTTCGATGGCTTCTTTCATGGGAGAATGGGCTGTCACCTGATTCATCCCCCACATCATAGGAATCTGATGCAGTGCCATCGTTGGTCTCAGACCCTCCCGGATGATTCGGACGAGCACATCGGCACATTCTCGTCCCCGTGGCGCCATATCGACCTCTGGATAAGACTCTCTGCCGATCAATACGTCCGCCATCTCGACCATCTGATGGGAAACGTTGGAGTGAATATCCAATTGGGCAACAACCGGTGTATTCGGTCCGACCAGATCCCGAACGGCAGACAGGATATATCCCTCGCCGTCATCCAGGTTTTCAATCACCATGGATCCGTGCAATTCAAGCAACACGCCATCGATGTCACCGGCATTTCGAATCCCTTCCAACAACTCTTCAAGAATAGCATCAAATACGTCGCGCGTGGCCGGACCACTTGGATACGCATCCGCCATAATGGTAGGAATCAATTCGAATCCGTGTACATCTGCCCCTTCTATAAAACCACCTGTGGGCGTGTTTACACCACGCAGCTTAGTGATGATCTCATCAGGACTCAAAACCCCTAAACGCGCATAAAAACTGGCCTTCGTAGTAGGAACAGGCGTGAAGGTACTTGTCTCATGAACAATAGCTCCCGTCACAATGCGCATAGAACGGTTTCTCCTGATGAAGCGAAACAACGAAACAACGAATCAGTGAATCAGGTTATCTTCTGAGAGTTTCGTTGTTTCGTTGTTTCCTAAATTTCGCATCCTTCACCTTGACCATATCCTAAGCCCGATAAATTCCCCACGCCAACATCGCCCATCCAAGGATAAAAGCCAAACCGCCCAGGGGCGTGATGGCGCCGAGCCATCGGATGCCGCTCAGGCTGAGTGCATAGAGACTACCTGAGAAGAGGACCGTACCCAGGATAAAAAACCAGCCGGCCAGAGGAGAGACCCCTTCCGGCCATCGGGACAATGCCCAGGCTACCGCGAGGAGACCGATAGCGTGATACATCTGATACTTTACACCGACTTCGAAAACGGCCAGCATATCTTCAGACAACCGGTCTTTAAGCGCGTGGGCGCCGAATGCGCCGGCGGCTACGCCGACAAGGGCTGATATTGCACCCGACATCGCAAACATTTTATCCATTACTTCCTACCGTTTTTTCCTGTTTTTTTAATTCGGCATATGGTATCTGTGGACGAGAGAAATAGTCCTTTACCCATAGTGCGATACTGCCGCTCATTATGATCAGGGTGAGTAGATTGGGCAGGGCCAACAGGCCATTCGCTATGTCAGCGAGGGTCCACACCAGTTGCAGGGTAATCACTGCGCCTACAACATGCATGCCGACGAAGATCCATCTGTAGATGGAGGCAGCTTTTTCCCCCCATAGGAAATCAACGGCACGGTTGCCGTAATACCCCTGTGTAAGGGCCGTTGAAAAGGCAAACATGGTTATGGCAACAGCGACTACGATACCACCCACGCCCGGCAAGCCGCGTCCAAAGGCAATAGAGGTTAACTCAGCGCCGGTCTCACCTGTAGTCCAGGCTCCGGTCACCAGAATGGCGAAAGCAGTCATGGTGTTGATGCATAAGGTATCGATCAAAGGTTCCATCATGGCCACGAGGCCTTCACGAACGGGCTCATTGGTTTTAGCCGCAGCATGCGCGATCGGGGCGGACCCCAGGCCGGCTTCGTTGGAAAAGACCCCGCGCGACGCGCCAAAGGAGATCGCATCGGAAACGGAGGCGCCGGCAAAACCACCTATGGCGGCCTGTGGATTAAAAGCAGATGTAAAAATTAACTGTACAACAGAAGGCAATGCGTGGATATACATGAACAGCAAAGTGAGAACCCCGATGGCATATACCACCGCCATGAACGGGATCAACCTGCCGGCTACGCCTCCTATACGTTTAATACCACCGAGTAAAACAATACCGATCAATGAGGCCAATACAAGCCCGGTAGCCAGGGGCGGAATCCCGAAATTGGCCTCCAGGGCATCCGCCGCTGAGTTAGCCTGGGCCATATTACCGGCGATCATAGGAGCGAGGGCCATACAGAAGGCAAAGAAATAGGCAAAGGGACTTGCAAGACTGGCGACCAGTTGGTTTTTTGACTCCCCCAACCCTTTGAGGATGTAGTACATGGGACCGCCGCGAACAACCCCGTCAGGCGTGATTTCTCTATATTTTATGGCAAGCGTACATTCTCCCATTTTAGTAGCCATGCCGAACAGACCGGTAATCCACATCCAGAAGATAGCCCCAGGACCGCCTGCTGCGATGGCGGTCGCTACCCCGGCTATGTTACCGGTGCCGACTGTCGACGACAAAGCGGCGCTCAAGGCCTGAAAGTGAGTAACCTCGCCGGGATCATCAGGATGGTCATAAATACCTCGGGTCAGATTAAAGGAATGACCCAATTTTCGAGCCTGTATAAATCGTAAACGGATGGTCATGAGCAGACCGGTGCCGACCAGTAAAATAACCAGAAAATATGGGCTCCATAATGCATCTCTGAAGGCCGTGATCCAAAGTTCAATTTGAGCCATGATATACTTTTACCTCGGGCTTAAAGTTGGTTGTGTGGTAATTAGTATGGACAAGATGTCTACCGAGTATATAAAACCCCGATTTCAGACGCAAGGCTTTATCCATGAGACCAATGATAAACCCGACCTTAGCGGCTTTATTGACTGTTTCTTAAATCATCTGTTGCATTTTCATACTGTTAGTTTATACTCATCCATCATTCAGCCCAAATTAGTATTTCGAATACCACACGATATAACAATCTAAGGAGGCCATATGAAAATAGGTGAAGTGAGACTCTGGAAGCTGACACGCAGGATGGTAAGAGAAGCCATGTCAGCAGGCCATTTTAAAGGGGCCATCATACCCACTGGAAGTACGGAACAGCATAATGAATATCTGGCCATGGAACACGACACGGCAAGTGCCCTCCATATCGCTTACCATGCAGCAGTCGACCTGTATCCTCATGTCCTGGTCACGCCGCCGGTGCCGGTTGGACTATCCGAACATTGGATGGACTTTCCGGGATCGTTGACCCTCAAGCCTGAAACATTTATCGCCGTTGTTTACGACATTTGCGATAGTTTGAAACGGCACGGCATTGAACATATCCTGATCGTCAACGGACACGCCGGTAACGGCCCGTTGCGTCATGAGATGGCGGATTTCAATGAAAAACTGGGTATTGATATCGAGTTCTGTTGCTACTGGGAAGCCTATTCCAAAGAATATATGGACCGCATCGTCGGCTCCGGCAAAGGGGTCGCCCATGCGGCTGAATTCGAAACATCGTTCGGTTATGCCGCATTCCCTGAAAATGCACATTGGGAAGAAGTCGATTATGAGAAAGCGGATCTAAAGATAAAAAGCGAGAGCTATGCCAAAGAAGACCCGGCGGCCTTCGCCGAATCCCGCGACCTGGCTATGGCGCATAAAGGTCGGGTGATGATCAACGAAGCCATCAACTGGGTGGCGGGGAAAATGGCGACCAAGATGAACCTGTAGGGAATAAGGAATAGGGAATAGGGATCAGGGGGATTCATTCTGAGAATGGTATAATCAAGTCATAGATCGGTCATCCCCGCATGTTTTAAGCGAAGATCCATAGTAATACCCATTGTGCAATGAAAGGCCACGTATTAATTTATATAACTGACTGAAAACAATAAGGTTTTCAATCACCAATCACAATTCACTAATTGGATGGAGAGTACGACATGAAAATAACACATGCAGAACGTATTGCGCTCAACATTCCTTTTTATGCAAAACATGTTGATCATGCCATGGCACGGGCGAATACGCATAATGAACGGGTCTGGGTGTATCGGTTGGAAACGGATAACGGGCTGGTGAGCATCACCGACGGACATGGCGCCAGTGACACGGAGGGGTTGATCGGTAAAAATCCCTGGTCGCTTCTATGGAATGACGACATTGGTTTTGGTCCGCAGGTGGCGGTGTTCGATCTGTGCGGTCAAGACGCCGGGGTGCCAATCCATGTGTTGTTGGGCAATAAGCTAAGGGATCGCTGCCCGCTTTCCTGGTGGGATATTGATATGTCGCCCGAAAATTGGGTTAAAGAGGCCAAAGAATCTCTTAAGCGCGGATATACTTCCTTTAAAATGAAAGCCCGCCCCTGGTGGGATATTCTCGAACAGATAGATACCGTGAGTGAAGTCGTACCGGCCGATTATAAGTTTGATGTGGACTTTAACGGGTTTCTGCTCACCCAGGCTAGAGCGGAACAGATCCTGACACAGCTTGATCAGCGGATTAATGTAGGCATATATGAAAGCCCTTACTATCTGTTTAAAGATAGAAAAGGGGGGCAGATGTTACGGGAACGCATCCAGAAGCCCATTGTCGACCATTTCCGGGAGGAATTGTGGGTGGATCAAGTGAGTGATGGTTTCGTGGTTGGCGGCGGGGCCTCGGGCACCACACGTCAGGCGATCATGTGTGCGGCGCTCAACAAACCATTCTGGCTCCAAATGGTCGGCAGCGGCATGACGACCACATTTGCGGCTCATATCGGTTCGGTGTTGTCCCATGCACAACTTCCGTATATCACATGTCACGAACTCTGGAAGACCGACCTCTTGAAGAAACGGATCAATGTGGTTGACGGCTATATGCCCGTGCCGGACAAACCGGGTCTGGGCGTAGAGGTCGACCTGAAGGCCATTGAAAAATATAGGGTCGATCCGGATGAACCCACTTCCGGCGATCGCTACAGAGCGAAGAAACGTATCTTGCGGGTTGTATGGCCCGGCGTAGGCAAGAAAACACGGGTGTGGGAATTCACATCTGAAAACATCTATCAGCCGGAATTCTATAAGGGCAATCTCCCCGGATTCGAGCGAGGCGTCCATTTGGAAATAATAGAAGACGATCGGAGTTCATCGTTTAAAAAAGCCCATAAGAAACTTTTGGCGCGGGAAGCGACGGTGGCCAGGGCGCCGAAAGGCATTTAAAACATGTGAAGTGTGAAGTGTGAAGTGTGATGTGTAAAAGATAGTTCTGAGTTCTGAGTTCTGAGTTCTGAGTAAGGGAACCCTCGGGCAACCTGGGCGTCCGGACCTATGACGTGTCACACGACGGGCAGCAGATTGTCATGGTACGCCGGGGAGCCGGAGATTCAGATTGTAAGGTGACCATGACTATCGTGCAGAACTGGCACGCCCAATTTAAGTACAAACGACCCTGATGCAACCTGTTTCAACCACATGTTATTACAATATCATCCGCCAACTCGGCAAAGGCGGCATGGGCGGGGTATATCTGGCTGATGACACCAGACTCAAACGTGAAGTTGCGATCAAAGTTCTGCCCGAATCAGTATACCTTTCTGGGAACGCTCGAGGGGCGTATCGACCGGCGCACTGTATGTCATGGATGGATCTACAAGGGTGAGACGGGAAATGGCGTGATGCTCAGGCTCAGGCATCCCGCGCAGATTCGCGTCAGCGGCCAACCCCTAGATGGCGACTTCGCTTCCGCGTCTACAATCTCCACGATTCCGAGGGGCTTGATCTGGATATTAACGATGCTCCCATCCCCGTAGATGCAGTCATTGAACGCCGCAAAACCAACATCCACGTCGCAGCCGGACGCCTATGTCCGGGCATGCACATTCACCCGCACATCGTCTCCGAAATAGACCTGTCCATATGCCCGCCTTTCCAGGGAGACAACCAACTCGGCCTTACCTTCTCCCGGCCTGGCAGATCTATCGAAGGTGTCATCATGATCGAAGCTCTAGAAATCGACATCGACTGGACAGGCGTCCGATTATTGAGGAAATGCGATATTCAAACTCGGGCCTGGGACATCTCATTCCCAAAGTATCTATCGCATTTTAACATGTGAATTCAGCGGAAATTGACATTCCCGTTGAATAGAGCTATCTTGTTGACGGCAACAAGGAGCCGATCAGATTAGGCTGCAGGCGAAGACTTCGCAAACCCGCTTGTACCACGGAAACCATACACACCAGAACAACAGTTACAAAAGGACGTCTACGTATATGCACCCCGTCCTGAAAGAAGCGCTGGATGGATCCAAACACATGCCCATGTGGTTGGACCGGCCGGACCGCCCCAAAGTAGCCTCCTCCCTTTCCGGAAACGTGGAGACCGAATTGGCCATTGTGGGCGCGGGATTTACCGGGTTATGGGCTTCCATTCTTGCCAAGGAAGCCCACCCCGATCTTGACGTGATCGTGATAGAATCCGGTTCAGTGGGAGTTGGGGCATCGGGCCGGAACGGGGGATTTGTTAGCGACACCCTTACCCAATACCAGAGCGACCGTCAGCTGGGACTACCTGAGAACGAACCGACTATGGAGAGCCTCGGCCGCGACAACGCCCGGAGCTTTCTCGATACATTTGAACGCTACGATATGAACGTTGATTTCGAGCCCACCGGTTTTCTGCACATGGCCATCCAACCCCATCATGTGGATGCACTCCGTGCCCTGTATGAGGCCGACCGGAAGAGCGGCGCGGACTCAACATGGCTGGACCGGGAAGCAGTGCAGAAAGAAGTGGCTTCTTCTGCCTTTCTGGCCGGGCATTGGACCAAGGAGGGCCGCCTGGGCGTATTGCATCCCGGCCGACTGGTCGATGGTCTTCGAGAGGTGGCGTGCGGACTCGGCGTCCGTCTTTACGAGAACACTCCGCTAACCGAATTGGCGACCGCTGGCGCTGGAACAGAGCTGTTGCTTCGCTCCGCGGGCGGAGAGATTCGAGCCAGGAAAGTCTTCCTCGCCACCAACACTTTTCCCAACCTCATAGCAAATAATAGACGGACCCTTATGGCGCCGGTCTGGGAACATGCACTGGCCACCGAGCCCCTGAGCGCGGCGCAGATGGCCTCCATAGGCTGGGCGAGGCGCCAGGGATTATCCGGCGTGGAAAACTTCTTTCATTACTATCGGTTGACGTCTGACAATCGGATCATGATCGGAGGTGGTGCCCCTGGTTATTTCTTGAATGAGCCGAAGTCATTCACCGGCCGGGACGATCCTGCAAGATTTGAAGCCATTGCCTCGTATTTTTTCACGGTCTTCCCCCAGCTGGCCGGCCTGAGATTCTCTCATCGCTGGAGCGGCCCCATCGGGATTGCCAGGGATCATTCCATGCATTTCGGACAGGCCCATGATGGCCGAGTGGTCTGGGTACAGGGTTATACCGGGCAGGGCGTCACGGCCTCACGATTCGGAGCCCGTGTGAGTCTGGCACTTTTGGGCATCGGGGAAACGGAGCTTACGCAATTGGCCTTCGTCCGGAGAGGGACATCTCACTGGCCCCCCCATATCCTGAGATGGCTTGGGGGTAACATCACCTTTTCCGCCCTGGGCAAGCAGGACCAGAATCAGGGGAAGCCGGGACTTTGGCTCAAGATGCTCGACAAGATTGGCTTCCGCATTCACTTGTAGCTGTGCTGTTGAGTCCGCTTGGGCGCGAGCGCCGAACGCAACATCTGGCCGGCGGTGAAGAGCACCACGACGACAACCAGCCACTTCAGATAGTAGAGCGGAAGCGACTTCACAAGAAACGCTGCGATCAGGACGGCCGGAAGACCGCCGAGCGTCATACCGAGGGCCACCTTCATCAACTGCTTACCGGAGAGCACGAAGCGGACAGATGCGACGGGCATCAGAAACGCGCAGGCGCCCATCATGATGGGAAAAGCTGCCAAGGGGTTCATTCCCATCAGGCTGACGAGGATCATGCAGGGCGCGTAGAGCCCCACGCCGATAGTCATCAGAGCGCCAAGTATCGCCATCACCAGACAGGCCAGGATCAGCACAGGCAACTCGAGGCCCAACGCCTGGGCGCCCTCCGATTTCAGATTGAGCTGGGATGCGACCATCAACAACCCGGCGATGATCAACGCACTGCCCATGCCGATCTGAATGCGTTTTCTCGGCAGCCGTGCGACGATGCCGGCTCCATGCCATGCTCCCAGAACCGAGGCAACGATCATGGAAAGCAGCGTGGCGGGTTCTATATCGACGTGATCAATGAAGATATACGCCGTCAGTATCGTCGGCAAGGCGTAGCCCACATTCATGGTGCCCGGAATGAGCTCGTCGGGTACGAGATTTGTATTGCGAAACCACGCCGTCGTCGGCGCGAAACTGCCGATGCCAAGCGTGTCGAAGAAGGTGGCGACGAAACCGATCAGGGTTTCCAGCCGATTTGGTACCAAGCCGGCGTCGCTGTCGAGCTCCTTGTGTTTCTCGACTGATCGACGAACGCTGCTTACAACCACCGCCATGAACCAGACTGCCAACAATCCGAGCGACGTAATCAAAACGAGCTTCATGACTTCTCTATGTTGATCTTCAGTATTTCTTCCGTCAAAATCGGTACGACTTTGAAGAGATCGCCAACGATACCGTAATCGGCTACTTTGAAAATGTGGGCTTCCTCATCATTGTTGACCGCTACGATTAATTTGGAACCCATCATGCCCGCGAGGTGTTGGATCGCACCGGAAATGCCGATCGCGAAATAGACGTCCGGGGAGATTGTTTTTCCGGTTTGTCCGATTTGCGTATTGTGCGGCATCCAGCCCTCATCGCAAACGGCGCGAGAAGCGCCGAAACCCGCACCAAGCGCGTCGGCCAGCGGGCGGACGAGCTCCACGCCCTCCGGTCCCTTGACGCCACGTCCGACGCTCACCACAATCTGGGCGTCGACCAAATCGATCGATCCACCGCTTTCCGCAAGCACCTCTTTGACGATGGCGCGCAAGTCCGCTTCGGGGGTTGCCAATGCCACGATATTGGCCGTGCAAGCCTGGCCGGGTCTCACCTCGAAAGCACCAGCACGAACGCTGATGATTTTGAGCCCGTCGTGAGTGAAGGCGCATTCCTGGATGACTTTGGATGCCATGGCGGGACGTTTAAGGGAACCGCCGTCGATGGCGATGACGTCCGTGATCGCGCCGACACCTAAGCGGGCGGCAATCCGGGGCGTCAAATCGCGGCCCAGTTCCGAGGCGGACAGCCACAATTGGTCAGGATTGGATTTTTCGACCGCCTCGCGCAGGGCGGCGGTATAGGGCGAGGTCCTGTAAGTGGTCAGCGATGAATCGGCGGCCACATAAACGGTAGCGGCGCCGCGCCCCGCCAACACGTCGGCCAGACCGGCAACGGCGCCGCCGATCAGAACGGCCTCAACATCGGCTTTCGAACGTATTGCCTGGGAAAGCAGCTCCAGCGTGGGTTTGCTGATTTCGGCATTCTTGACTTCCGCCACTACTAGTATTTTGGTCATGTATTTTTCCTGAAAATTTCGGCTTCGTTGACCAACAGGTCGAGCACTTGTTTGGTGGTTTCGGCTTCGTCGCCCACGAATTTATTCCTGACTTGCCTGGCTTCGGGTACGTGCAGGCGCAGGACTTTTGTGTGCGAGGCGTCGACACCGACTTTGTCGGCTGAAATGCCGGCCCCAGCCAGATCGAGCACATCCAGCGATTTTTTCCTGGCTTGCATGATGCCCCGGAATGTGACGAAGCGCGGCACCGTCAAACTGTCGTTGACGGTAACCACGCCCGGCAGGGTCATTTCAATCACTTCGGTTCCCGTATCCCCACCCCTGTGCAGGGTCAATTTTCCAGCTTGGCCGCCGGCAATTTTGATGACGTTGGTGGCTTGAGGCAGATCAGCCAATTCCGCAAGCATGGAAGCGGTCAAACCGGCATCGGTGTCCTGGGCCTGTTTTCCTGCCAGGATCAAGTCGTAATCCACACCTTTCAGAAACTCGGCGAAAGCTTGGGCTAAGGCGTAGGAATCCGAGCCCTCGAAGGCCTCATCATTGATATGGATCGCCTTGTGCGCACCCATCGCCATCCCCTTGCGCAGGGCTTCGTTGACACGCTCCGGGCCGATGGAAACCAGTGTGACTTCGCCGGAACCGACCTCCTCGATTAACATGAGCGCTGCTTCAATGGCGATTTCGTCCCAGCCGCTGATCACATATCTGAGCCCATCCTCCACCAAGGCCCCGTCTGTGACGCGCAGACTCAACTGGACATCCACCACTTGTTTTAACAATACTATGATATTCAAATTATGATCCTTGACTGTGTTTTCACTGGTCTGGTTTTGAGTGTTGTTACGCCCTCAAGCGTTCGTTTTGGGGGTCGTAAATGGGCTCGGCCAAAATCACCGCCGGATAACGTTTCGTCAAGATTTCTATGTGTAAGGTTGATCCGGGTGCGGCGTATCCGGGCTTGACATAGGCAAAGGCCAGGTGTTTGCCCACCGTATGGCCATAGCTGCCCGAAGTTGTCAACCCGACCACGGTATCGCCGTCGAGAACGGGTTCGCCACCGCGCGCGTCGGCGTCGCCCGCGTCCAGCTCGGCGTAGACCAGTTGGAAGTCGCTTCCTTCCTCCTTGCGCTGGAGGGTCGCTTGCTTGCCGATGAAATGCTTCTTTTTGAATTTGACGAAACGCTCCATGTCCGCGTCGATCATGGTGATCTCGGTCGTGAGCTCCGTGCCGTAGGCACGATAGGCTTTTTCCATGCGCAAGCTATTCACCGCGTAAACACCGAAATCGGCAATCCCGAAAGCCATCCCAGCCGACCAAACAGCGTCGTAGAGAGACTCGAGCCGGTCCATAGGCACATGCAGCTCCCAGCCCAATTCACCGACGTAGTTGACCCGGATCGCGCGTAACGGGATTCCCGCCACTTCAATTTCCTGGCCGGTCAGCCATGGGAAAGCGTCATTGCCCAAATCGACGTCGGTGATTTTTGAAAGCAGCTGACGGGATCGGGGACCCGCCAGGACCAAGACGCCCCAATCATCGGTGATATTGGTGATCGTGACATCCTCGGTTGCCAATTTCCGGTGGTTTAGCAAGTCGAAATCGCGCAACTCGGAAATGGCGGCGGAGAGCAAATAAAAGTGATCCGATGCCATCCGCGTGATGGTGAATTCGTTCTCGATGCGACCGTTCTCGGTCAAGAGATGGGCCAGGATGACGCGACCGTCGCGAGCGGGTATTTTGTTGGCGCAGACCCGATTGAGAAACTTGCGCGCATCGGGGCCGGTGACGGCGTACTTGGAAAAGCTGGACAATTCGAGCACGCCCACGCGTTCCCGGACGGCCTTGCATTCTTGGGCCACCACGCAGAAAACATTGTTGTGGCGAAAGCCGGCTTCCTCTTCGCGGCCGTCCTGTGAAAACCATTTGGGACGTTCCCAACCAAAGGCTTCAGTATAGACGCAGCCTTTGGCTTTGAGCTTCGTGTACAGGGGCGTTGTCCGGGCTCCTCGACCAGCGCGGCGCTCGTCCCCCGGTAATAGCAGGGCGTACATCTCGGCATAAACTTCGTGCGCCTTTTCGGAGCAGTAGGCTTTGTCGGCGTAGGGGCCAAAACGACGCGGGTCCATGGATGCCATGTTGATCTCCGATTCACCACTGACCATCCATTGCGCCAAAAATTTTCCGCAGCCGGCCCCCTGGGCGATACCGATACTGGCGCTGCAAGCGAGCCAGAAATTGCGAACACCCACCGCCGGGCCAACCAGAGGATTGTCATCGGGGGTGTGGGAAATCGCGCCGTTGATGACCTTTTTTATACCGGCGTCGGCGAAGATCGGGATACGCTCCATGACCCGCTCCAGCCAAGGCATGATCGGCTCGAGCTCCTCGCCGAACAGCTCGTTTTTCGAATCCCAGTCCTGCCCGGCGGACGACCAGGCGTCGCGCGAACCCGTCCTTTCGTAAATCCCGATCAGTCCCGCCTTTTGCTCCTGTCGATAATACGCGGAACAGTAGGGGTCCCGCATGACGGGCATTTCGGTGTCGCGCGCGACGAATTCCGGTACGTCATCAGTAACGATGTATTGGTGCCTCAGGTTAATAAACGGGACATTGACCCCGAGCCAGGCGCCAACGCGGTCGGCATAACAGCCGCCCGCGTTGACAACGTGCTCGCAGACGACGTTGCCCTGCTCGGTGACCACTTCGAATTCGCCGCCCGGGAGCAGCTTGATATCGGTCACCCGGTTGTCGCAGACAATGGTTGCCCCCAGATTGCGGGCACCGATGGCCATGGCGTTGCAGCACCCTGCTGGGTCCACATGACCGTCGTCCAATGTCCAGGCGCCGGCAAGAACACCTGATGTGTTCAGGAAGGGATTGATCTTTTTTATTTCGTCGGGGCCAATGACCTGCATCTTAAAATCAATCAGGCGGGATATACCCTCGATATAGTTGAAATAGTCCACTTCACCCTGAGTGGTGGCCAGCCGGATTCCACCGCAACCGTGCCAACTGGTGGCCTGGCCGGTCATCTCCTCCAGTTTCGGATAGAGTGTATTGGAGTATTGATGGACCTGGGACATGGCGTAATTACCAATCAAACTGGGACACAGCCCGGCGGCGTGCCAGGTGGAACCGGAAGTCAGATCGGCTTTCTCGATCAGAAGACAATCCTTCCAGCCTTCCAATGCCAGATGGTAAAGCAACCCCACGCCCATCATGCCGCCGCCAACAATCACCACTCTTGCATGTGATTTCAATTTGCCGTCTCCATTGGAGGTCGGGGCTAGATCCGAATCCGTTCGTTCTTGGAATCGTAAAAAGGTTTCAGGGACGCTTTTGCTGAGTATCGTTCACAAGCGATTTCGATCTCGTAATTTCCGGATTTGCAAAAGGTCGCGGTGGCGCCGTCCGGATTGTTGACATAACCCATACCGAGGGAACGGCCCATGGTGTAGCTGTACGTGCCCGATGTGATATAGCCCACGATCACGTCATCGCGCCAAATGGGTTCGTCGTGATACATGAGCGGCCTGGGGTCGTCCAGGGCGAACTGTACAAGTCTTTTCTTGGGCCCTTTTTCCTTTTGGGCCAGGAGCGCTTCGCGACCGATAAACCCGCCATCCTTCGTGAAGTTGACCGCGAACTTGAGCCCGGCTTCGAGCGGCGTGTCGTCAACGGTGATATCGTGCCCCCAATGGCGGTAGCCTTTTTCCACCCTCAATGAATTCAGGGCATGGTAGCCGGCATGTTGCAGGGCGAAGGATTTGCCCGCCTCCAGGATCACGTCGTACACGCCCGTGGCGAATTCCGTAGGAATATAAAGCTCCCAGCCCAATTCGCCCACAAAGGTGATCCGGGACGCCCTCACGTGAGCGTAAGCCAGGTCGATTTCCCGGGAAGTGCCGAAGGGAAATGCCTCGTGGGACATGTCGCTGTCGGTCAACGATTGCAGTAAGTTCCTGGACTTGGGCCCCATGATACTCAGGACGGCCATGCCGGAGGTAACATTGGTGAGAACGGCGTGGCCGTTTTTCGGAATATGGCTTTGAAGCCAATGAAAATCTCGGGTTTCCGTGGAAAAGGCGGTGACGACCAGGAAGCGGTCTTCGGCAATCCGGGTGACGGTGAGGTCCGCTTCAATACCGCCCCGTTCGTTGAGCCACTGTGTATAAACGAGCTTGCCAACGGTAACGGACATGTTGTTGGCACAGACCTGATTCAAGATCTCTTCGGCGTCGCTTCCCTCCAAGATAAATTTGGCGAAAGACGTTTGATCGAACATCGCTACGCCCTCGCGAACCGCCCGGCACTCGTTGCCTGTATATTCAAACCAATTCTGGCGTCCGTAGGAATATTCGTATTGGGCTTCCACGCCGTCGGGCGCAAACCAGTTGGCGCGTTCCCAACCCGTTGCCTCACCGAAACAGGCTCCCGCCTTCGCCAAACGATCATGCAACGGTGATCTACGCACGCCTCGGCTTGTGTCGAACTGGCGGAAAGGCCAATGCATGGCGTAAAGCAGCCCCAAACCTTCGATGGTGCGGTCGTGCAGATAGAGATGGTTTCCCTGGAAGGGCGCGAAGCGGCGAATATCCACATCCCATAAGTCCATCGGTTGGTGGCCCTTGACCAGCCATTCCGCCAAAACCATTCCAGCGCCGCCGGCGGATTGGATTCCAATCGAGTTGAAGCCCGCCACCACAAAGAAATTTCTCAATTCCGGGGCTTCGCCCAGAATGTAGCGGTCGTCCGGCGTGAAACTCTCGGGGCCGTTCATGAACAAATGGATGCCGATGTCCTCAATTTCGGGAATACGGTGAATGGCCTGCTCGAAAATGGGCACCAGATGTTCTTGGTCTTCCGGCAGGGTGCCGAAACTGAAGTCCTCGGGGATTCCCTTCATGCCCCAGGGCACGGCAACCGGCTCGAAGGAGCCACACAGCAATTTACCGGCATCCTCCTTGTAGTAGGTATATCCGTCCTGATCGCGCATGGTAGGCGCCCCCGGAACCAGGCCCTCCATGGCTTCCGTCACGAAATAGTAGTGTTCGGCGGCGTGAAGGGGCACGTTAACCCCCGCCATATTGCCTAGAGCTCGTGCCCACATGCCGCCACAATTGACAACGAATTCCGCTTGAATGTCCCCCTTTTCGGTGGAAACCCCCGTCACGACCCCATCTTCCTTGAGAATGCCGGTCACCTTGGTTTCCTCGAAAACCTGGGCACCACCCATTTTTGCGCCTTTGGCGAGGGCCATGGTGGTGTCGATGGGATTGGTTTGTCCGTCTCCGGGCAGGTAGACTCCTCCGACCATATCCCCTGTATAGGCCAGCGGCCAAACTGCTGCCAGATCCTCCGGCGTGGCCATTTCCACTTCAAGGTCGAAAACGCGGGCCATGGAGGCGCCCCGCTTCAATTCCTCGAATCGCTCGGGGTTGGTGGCCACGGAGATCGAACCAGTTTGTTTGAATCCCGTTGCCTGCCCCGTCTCCTCCTCCAGGGTGGCATAGAGCTTGGACGTGTATTGGGCGAGTTTGGTGATGTTGGCGGTGGATCTCAATTGACCGACAAGACCGGCGGCGTGCCAGGTTGTCCCGCATGTCAGGGTCTTGCGCTCCAAAACCACGACATCCTTCCAGCCTAGTTTGGTCAGGTGGTAGGCCACACTGCAGCCGACAATCCCGCCGCCGATGATGACTACTTGTTTATGAGTTGGAAACGCTGTTGTCATGTTGACCTTTTCATTCGCTCATTCTCAGCTGAAAGGGTGCCCCATTGCGGCGCCATCTCCTGATGTGCAATTGGAAATATCTCTCTGAACCTTTTATGAAACAAGTACAGGCTGGATTCTATATGTGACAAAGGCCCCGGCTGATAACCATTGCTTTTTGCTCCCCGCTGAATACGTTCCACCAATACCTTGTCTTCTTCATTGACTGTGCTGTTTAATTTTATGTTTAGATCTACTAATTCCCGTTCTTCTTCAGTGAGGTCCTTTCGGGTGAAACCAGTACATCGAACCTCTGTTTTGTCAACCCCCATTGGTAAAATCTGGAATGCCCAGAATACTTCTGTGTAAAACTCTATACCCATATTCATGTGCATGCTTAGCTGCATCCAACAGCTCTTCACAGGATCATCAACCCTATGGTCTGAGGCATGAACAAGTGCCTGATAACGGGCTTCGTCGATATCCTTTGAGGCTTTTGTTTTCATTCTAAAGGTTCCAAATCCTATTCCTGTGGATAGCTCTCCCCCCTCTCCTCCTTCACAGGTCATACGTTGCAGCCCAGGATGTCCAAGTGGAATGTGATAATTTTCGGCGTAATTATCCCAAGCTAATTTCCAATTGCAATCCCACTCTTGACCAAATGTCCCCTCCACCCGAACCATATCTTCAGTGTGATAAGCTGCTACAAACTCATCTATAGGCGCGTACTGATCTTTAACCGATAGACAATCACTTTTTTCCATCTTTACGAAAATAAATCCTCGATATACTTCCAGTTCAACAAGATTCAATCCCAATTTAGTTTTGTCGCATTCGGGAAAATTTTTGGGTTCACTAATACCTCTTAAAGATCCATCATGATTGAAAGTCCAACCATGATATTGACATTGAATAGCACTCTTGCACTGACCATTACCGTCCAAAAGACGAGATGCTCTGTGCGTACATACATTTTGAAAAGCGCGCAATACGCCGTCCTTGCCCATCATGATGATGGCACTGTCTCTCCACAGATCAAAAACCAGATATTCTCCTGGTTTTTGAACTTCAGAAACATGTCCGGCAAACTGCCATGTTTTTAAAAACACTTCACGATATTCCAACTCCAACAATTCCTCGCTGGCATAAGTCCACATGGGTAGTGATTTACCCGTTTCTTCTTCAAGGTACTCAATGTGGTGGTCGAACCGCGTGTTTGGATTGGTAGTATCGGTCATAAATCGCATGGTGAAAATCCTTTCTTTACGGCTCACGCCTTAAGCACCTTGAGATACCAGTTCACAAAATGCTGTTGACACCCTTCCATTTCAGAAAGTTTTCCTGGGCTATAAAAATGGGAATTGATACCTTTTTGATTATTGGCGACAATTTCTTCATCAGCCTGGGTGGTCACATCCCAGAGCCATGTTAATTCCTTGAGGTCATAATCGTTGCCTTCTTCAGCCGCTTCATGGACGAACCAAAAGATATCACAGACGCATTTAGCAATGGATAAGGGCATGAAGCGATAGCCGACCATATGGTCATCGTAAATCAGAAAATATGAAATCGGGCCTATCATTAAGTCAGAAGCCGCACCATCATAATCAGTAATATTTCCCAGCAGACGCGAAGCCGCTATCCCGCCCGCCGTTCCACTTTTCATGCCTGGCAGTAAGGCCCCTCTGCTGTATTGATACCCTTCCTCGCCTTCATTCGCTAAATCAAAATAACAGTCGCACGATCTCGTCCTGACAGCATTGGTCTTGGTTTTCAAATAAGCCTGTAGATGTTGATTCTGTTTAGCAGGCGGCAAGGCTGCTGCGTGGATCTCGCTATACTCCCGGTGTGACGGCGTGCAGTGGTAACATTCCTGATAATTCTCGACAGCTAATTTCCAATTGGCACGGATGTGGTAAGTGTTCTGCTTGATAAGCTTCATTTTATCGAAGCCAAACAAATCAAAGGTATCCTTCAAATCATCTTGCATGGACTTTAAAGATAATGGCTTCTCCGCCAGGCTGATAAAAATCAAACCGCCGATTAATTCAAGATGCACGGGATGCAAGCCATTAGCCGATTTGTCGAAATCGTCATTCATGTTGCGCGCAGCTAATAACTTGCCGTCTAAATTATAACTCCATGCGTGGTAAGGACAGATTAATGATTTGGTATTACCTTTTTTCTCCAGGCAAATATGCGACCCCCGGTGTCGACATACATTTAAAAGGGCATTGATTTCGCCTGTTTTTGTGCGCGTGATAATGATGCTCTCTTGATCAAACTCAAATAAGAAGAAATCACCATGCTCAGGAATTTGCGAGGCATGCCCCACGAATATCCAGTGTTTCAAAAATATATGCTCTATCTCCTTTTGATAGATATCATCATTTGTATAAAAGCTCTGCCCTAATGAATAGCCGTTTTGGTAATTATTTATAAGCTCTGACATGTTCATTCCTCTGACACGTGAATTTGTACAGTGATGGTATTCCCCCGATTCAGTTTTATCCGGAGCGCACAAGGCCCCGGTACACCGGCCAGGATATCGCCACCATGATCGCGGCGTAAGCGGCGGTATCGATTTCGGAAACTGCCTGGAACAGGCCGCCAGCGCCAGGGGGCGGCGATGATCACGCCGTCGATATCATCCGTTCGAGCAATTGTAAAAAGGCATGCTCGTTGTCTGAAAAAACCCTTACTTTCTTTCCGTTTGCCTCGTTGATCATCTCCCGGTATTTTTCGATCGCCGCCGGATCGATATCACAGATCGCCTTGACCTCGACATCATCCCGCCTCAACAACAGATTAAGAGGACTCGGTCCTCTGAGGCCGGCCCCGATGAGCCCCATCCGTGCTTTTCGGTCGTCTTTCCCAAACACAAGATGAGGCGCCATTACGGACATACCGATACCGGCAAGCGTCGATGTTTTTATGAAATGTCGTCTGCTCATGGTGTCTCCGTATTCATTGGATACATGTCCGTGGCTATTTCCATTGCATTTGGTCATACATCTGATTAATTTAGTGGCCGTCTGAGGTTCACCCCAAAGGACAAACCCATGCCCCCCAACTATCGCCATATCAAGGTGTTCCCAATCGCCGGTGCGCTCGGCGCCGAAATCAAAAGCGTGGACATCGCACAGCCCATGGAACGTCAAATCGTTTCGGAGATCCGCCAGGCCTTTCTCGACCATCTGGTGATCTTCTTCCGCAACCAGGAACTCACCCCACAGGAGCAACTCGCCTTCGCCCAACAGTTCGGCGAGCCTATGGCGTATCGACAGATGAAGGGACTGCCTGAATGTCCGCTGATCACAGCAGTGATCAAGCTGGAACACGAGCAGGTAAACTTCGGAGGCGTCTGGCATTCTGACACCTCGTACCTGCAGCATCCGCCGATGGCGAGCATGCTCTACGCCATCGAGATCCCACCCTTCGGCGGCGACACGCTATTCGCCAACCAGTACATGGCTTACGAGAGCCTCTCGGAAGGTCTTAAGAAAACACTCGACGGCCTGGTCGGCGTCAACACCTCAACGAAACCTGAGGTCGCCAGGACCCGAGAGGATCTCTTACGTGAGGCAGGCACCGAACTGAAAGTTCTTGAGGCAGTACATCCTGTGGTTCGCACACACCCGGAGACTGGACGCAAGGGGCTTTATATCAACAACGCCCACACGACTCATTTCAAAGGTTGGTCGGAACAGGAAAGCCGGTCTCTGCTTGATTACCTCTTCGAACACCAGGTCAGATCAGAGTTCACCTGCCGCTTTCGCTGGGAGAAAGGCGCCCTTGCCTTCTGGGATAATCGGTGCGTTCAGCATAACCCGGTGAATGACTATCAGGGGTTCAAACGCATCATGCATCGCGTCACACTGGCCGGTGACAAGCCATGCTGAGCCGGATAAGACCTGATTACTTTGGGTATTTACGCCCCTTTCACCCTGACCGTGGAAGGGGATATTGTAAAGTGAACGGCTGAGGGTTGCCAACAATCCATCAATCCGACCCCATCGCAATTTCTTTGTGGAGGGTCGATAATAGTAATTCAAACCCCTTTATATGATCGATGATATCACGGTCCGCCACCTGGAAAATGGCAGCGATCATGCCCTGGTCGTGGGTGAAAAGATAGTATATCTGATGAAACACTTCTTCCTTGTCACCGACACGAACAACAAGCTTGTTTTTGGTTCCACTTCGGACCTGGCCATCAATTTCCGCCTCAACAGGAACAGATTGTGCTACCGACACATGCCCTCCTTCGGAGGCCACTTTTTTCTTGTACCCATCCATGAATTTCTTCGTAAACCCATCTGAAGTCGACACCGCTGTTGAGGGAAGATCAATCACATAGGCCGTCGCACTTTGTTTACTTTCAATATCAATATTCCTGGCGCCGTCGGCGTTCACCTCATTGTATGTCACCTCCCAATTTACCGGATATTCGAAAGACAAACCAGACTCATTATAGGATTGAGAATTTGACACATCTGCAGGCTCCGCACACCCGAAGAGTATCATCGGAAAAAAGGTCATCCAGCGTATTGTTTTCAACAACATGTTTCAACCCTATTCTTTTGTTATTTGCAAATACGACCGCGACCATCTTAACGAAGTACGTCACTACTTCGCACTTCCCCTCACCCCGCCAGAATCCACCCCAGCCCGATATACATAATCCCGGATATCACCGCAACAACCAGCGCATAGGGAATCTGGGTCTTTACATGATCGATATGATCTGAGGCGGCGCCTGTAGAGGCCAGAATGGAAGTATCCGACAAAGGCGAACAATGATCCCCAAACACACCGCCGCCAGCCACCGCCGCGAGCGTTGCGCAGACCAGCCCTGTAATTTCACCCCCTGAATAAGTCAAAGCCATAGGAACAGCAATAGGTATAACAATAGCAAACGTCCCCCACGAGGTGCCGGTAGAAAAGGCGATCACGGCAGCCAGCAGGTAGGACAAAACGGGTAATAACGCGGGGGTCAGGTATCCTTGGGAGATATCAATCATATATTTTGCCGTGCCCATATCTTTGCTGAGCTGGTTTATCGTGTAGGCGAAGGCAAGGATCATGACCGCGGGCATGATGCCTTTTATTCCTGTCATCGCGGTTTCCATAATATCATTTAATGGAATACCCTGAATCCGGATGATAATGCCGAGGACCACAATGGCTGCCAGAAACGCTTCCATGGTTTTAGCAGATCCGAGGGTGATATAAGTCCCGATGGCAACCGAAATCACAATAAGGACCGGCAAGATAAAATTGAAGAAAAGATGTGTTTTTATGCCTGGAAAAAGAGGGCTTTCCGTCAATTCTTTCCCGATCAACGGCACTGCCCCATCTCTTAAGACTTTACCCTCGTCGAGCGCGCGGCGTTCCGCTCCCTTCATGGGACCGAAATCAGGTATAATGCCCATGCCGATAAGACCAACCATCAAGACCGACAGCAAGGCATAAAAATTGTATGGGATTGCCTGGGTGAAGACCGACATCGCGTCAGAGGCATCTAAAATCGGCCCCATGCCAATCAATAACCCCGCGATATATACCGCCCATCCCGTAATAGGAACCAGGACGGAAACCGGGGCAGAAGTGGAATCAGCGATGTAGGCCAGTTTCTCTCGCGAAATCCGGGCTTTATCAGATAGACTGCGCATAGTCGTACCGACAAACAGCGGACTGAAATAATCACTGAAGAAGACGAACATGCCCAACAGCCAGGTCGAGAGTTGAACCCCTACTCGGGAGAGATTTTTATCTGCCACAAATTGAGTAAAACCCTGTATAGCTCCTGTTCTAATGAAAAAGGCAATCAGGATACCGATAAACAGCTCAAGAAGAAATATCCAGGAAAATGCTGGATTCCCAAGGGCGTTTACCATCAACGTGGGAAATCCTCTGAGCCCTTGACCTGCAATGAGCACACCGACAAGACAGGCCACCGCCAGGGAATAAATTGCATTTCGGGTTACAAAGGCCAGAATAATGGCCAGCGCCGCCGGAATGATAGATAAAATGCCTAAATCAGGTTCGATGATTTTTATCAGTCCACAGTCAGCGCCGGATTCTTCTCCGGTGTCGGCTTGGGAAAGTCGTTCCAGTTTAAAATGGCGTTATAAACATAATTATGGTCACCATGATTCAGGTGCCGGTGTAAGGGATTAAAACTGTAGAGGATGACCCGTCCGCCCTTATGGCGAGGGACGTCCAGAACCACCCCTTTTCGCTCAAGAGCCTTCTGCCCGGAAACAAATCCCGTGATAAGAAAATCGCCTTCAGGTCCCTTTTTACCATATTCCAGGACGTCTTTTTTCTCTTTATCCTCCTCCGGCGGCTGTATACCATATTGGACGACAATCCAGTGCTCAAAATGTTTAGGAACGGTATACACCGGTCCATTCGTCCGAAAGACATGGTGAATGTCGTCAAATCCATACGTGATCGGATGATCCCGTCTGACGACCATCGTTTGAACAGCTGACCCAGGGGTATTTACGGCGCTGCCGGCCAGCTTACCTATGTTTCTGAGCAAACCGGAATCAGTCGCCAGGGTACCGGCGGAACCCAGTAACAATAATGTGCCGTCCGCATTTAAAAACGATTCGAGGTTAGCCAACCCCTGAAACCCGAACCCACCGGTGATATCGGGTGTGGAATCAATCACGCCATGACTGGCATATCGGTCGGTTTTCGTATACGGTCGTATTCCGAATTTTGGATCACGCCCATGAATCATAGCCTTCAGGTTTCCCCGCCCACCCTGATGGGCAATGATAATCATATCATAACGGTCTCTTAAATTCCCCGCTTTTATATCATCATCATTGATATAGTCATAGGCCACACCGGCTTCGTTAAATGTATATCTCACCCATCCATCCGGTTGAGTGCTGACCCAGTTATGGTATAATGCCAGGCGCGGTAAATCCATTTCGTGCGTAGAAACACCAGGCATCTCTTCTAAAGCATAAACATCCACCATCAAATCTTTTGATAACTTATCCAGGTGCGCCTTTAAGCCGATTTGCGTCGGAATCAGCAAGCTACCCGTCGGGAAGGTCCGGTCTGAGCTTTCGAAGGCCTCTTCTGCGGCCATCACTTTGAAGTCTTTCAAAGCATATCGAACAGATATGAGCGTATTGGCTCCATTGTGACGGATGGCAAACCCCTTATTGCCCTTACCCAGCATGCGGCCACTGAGCGTAACAGGTCCTTTGATCAGCGCCAGGTCATTAACATCAAGAATTTTTTTGTCTTTGATTTCAATGGTATCCACCCGATAGACCTTCCCGAGTGTCCAGGACACATCATCATAGGGCCGGTGTTCGGCTTCTTTGGGAAATTTGGTGATACGTAATAAATTACGTGCGAAATTCCCATAGGGCTGATCGAGGCGAACCACGAAATCTCCTTCTTTGAAAATCCCCTCTTCCACTTCAATCTGTTTTGTCGCCCGGTGGACTTCAATTTTATGGCGTTGCAATTGATTGATCAGGTAGGCCAACCGATCTTTTCCGGCTTGATCTGCCCGCATGATCCAGGCATAGGGGGCCTCACTTAACCCTTTCTGCCGGCTGTTATATCCCTTCTGCCAAAAATTTTCGAGCAGCGTACGACCGTTACGGGCGACCAGACTCAATGACGCCAGCACGCCGGACTGCATGTAATTGGTATTATTACGTAACGACCAGATGACTTTCTTAGCCGGTGGGTTGGACCGATACCATTGTGCGGAAGTCACCGGTTTGCCGGCATATTTTCCGGTGCTTAAATCTCTTTCCATCCTCTTGGGAACCATATTACCAAAGGTCTCATAAAAACGGCCCAGGGAGTTGTGATTTATCGCCGTCCACATGAGATAACCGGGATTCCATCCTGTATAAAATCCCCAGGTCCAGACTCCCGGTAATCCGGCTTTATTTAATTCCGTAATCTCCCAGTTGGCAATCCACTGCCATTCCGTAACGGCGATGGGGTCAACCATCTCATTATAGGGTCCGGTACCCACTGACACATACAACAGTGGCACGGATTCGTGTAAATCCAGAACATATTGCGGGTGCCATTCGTGAAACATATTGGCATAATATTGAGATAGTTTCAAAGTCATCTGAATGCCGTCTCGATTGTTATCATGATAGGCGTGAACGCCCCAGTAAGGGGGAGATCGTTCGGGCATATAATTACGGTTATCATAGCCTTCTAAATACCGGTAATACCAGTCTATCGTTCTCGCCCGGCCATCCGGTTCCGTCACAGGAATAATCATCGTGATAACGTTATCCCGGATTTCCTTTATATCGGGATGTTCCGAAACGGCCAAACGATACGCCAGTTCCATGACCATCTCAGGCGGACCGGTTTCGGGTGAGTGTATCCCGGCGTTAATCGTCATAATCGGTTTCGCCTCACGGGCTATCCGTTGTGCTTCTATCTTATCCGTTTTTCTCGAATCGGACAGGGATAAGGTGAATCCCTTATAGCGATCCAGATCTGATAGAGTCTCCTCATCGGCAATAATCACAAGGATCATGCGCCGTCCTTCTTCCGTTAACCCCAACTCTTGTATGGTAACCCTCGGAGAAGCCGCTGCGAGTGCATCAAAATATCTATACTCTTCCTCTACATTGGTTAAATAGTCATCTGCACCGACAATATGACCGAGCACATCGCGAGGAGAAGGTACGGTCTCATGATCAGGGATATAACTTACAATCGGTGTGATATACTTGGGATCCGTGGTAAACTTATGGATATCTGCCGTACTCGTTTCATCCACCTGATCCCATCGGGCCGTTGAACGCCACTCGGCATCTTCTGTTGACTGGGCTAAAACAATCGACCTCTGGCACACAATCAAAATCAAGACCAGAATAAAACCAACACCCTTCACTTTTCGTTTAATCATGAACTTCCCCTTTATAATAGACGTTCCAATCACCAACCGCGCAGGCCTCGCATGTGTCCAAAGGACACATGCCCTCACTATTTACCATTCCTATACTCCACCGGCGATGCAGGTTCTTCATTGACAATAAGCCGAAACACATCGGGGCGGGCATATTGTCCCACCACATCAAAGTCCATCTTGCTCCGCGCAATCTCTCCACGTTCCAGATCCGCATACAGAATACCTTCTTTATCATAAAGTGGTCCCGCCAGAACCCCTCCCATAGGAGAAATTATGGTACTCCCACCCCGACAAATGATATCCGGTTGATCTTTCAAATCTTCAATACCAATTAAGTCTGTGGGGTACATCGATTTATCAACATATTGATTACAGCCTAAAACAAAACAGCGCCCTTCAAAACCGATATGCCGCATAGTGGCATGCCAGGAATCTCTCTGGTCGGCTGTAGGCGCCATGTAAATTTCAACACCCTTGCCATACATGGCCATGCGGGCAAGAGGCATGTAGTTTTCCCAGCAGATAAGGCCGCCGATGACGCCATAAGGTGTGTTAAAGACAGGTAGTGTACTTCCGTCGCCTTCCCCCCAAATAAGCCGTTCGGCTGCCGTCGGCTTGAGTTTGCGGTGCTTACCCAGTAATATGCCGTCAGGGGAGAAATAGAGTAAGGTACAGTAAAGTGTGCCTCCGCTGAACGTCGAATCCCTTTCGATCACGCCGATGGCGACATAGGCCGATGCTTTTTTTACCGCTTCACCAATGATCTCTGTATCGACGCCGGGCACGTCGATGGCATTCTCCCAGTACCTCTGCCAGGTATACCTCCCCTCTTCCGTCCTGCTGCCGACAACGGTGCCGAAGGTCAGCCCCCGTGGATATACCGGAATAAAAGCCTCTGGAAAAAGGATGACTCTAGCCCCTTTTGAGGCCGCCTCGTCGATTAAATCACAGGTTTTTTTTACTGTAGCTTTTCTATTAAATAAGACCGGGGCCGCTTGCACCACAGCAACCGGAATCAGATCATATCGCATATTGTTTACCGAAAATCAAACCGTTTATCGATGAGCTTATCTTTTAAAAGTTCGATGGACCTGGTCCAGGCCAGTTCGGCTTCCTCCTCGTTATATCGCTTTGGCGTCGTATCATCAAAAAAGCCACTATTGGTATCACGATACCGGTGAATCGTATATAGGATTTTTGCGTCAATTAACTGGGTTTCATAATCATGAAGTTGTTTTATAATCCGGTTATCATTATCCGGCACATGGTACAGGAATTCGGTCCGGAGATTTTTCCTGCCACGAAATTTAGTCATCCCACCATAAAACGATACTGCAGCAGGTATATCTATTGAGCGAGCGGCTAACTGAACCGCCATGGTGCCTCCCCATCCGAATCCGACGAAGCCCACCCGGCCATTGGAAAACTCATACCCCTGGATCCGACCAATGGCGGCTTCAAAGTTTTTCACTACATCAATTTTATTATGTTCGTCTTTTAGTTCATCCTTATCGGTCATCAATCTTCTCATCATAGCAACGGCTTCGGATCGTTTTGCAGGCGTTCCGCCCATTGGAGCCAGGGCGTCCGGCACAAGAACGAAAAACCCTTCGAGCGCAAAGCGTCTGGCCACATCTTTCATATGCTTGTCAAGGCCATAAATATCGTGAAAAAGCATTATAGTGGGATATTTTTTCAGATCTGATGGGCGAGCCATATAGGCCTTCATGTCATTCAGGCCACGATATTTTACCATCTTGGTGTTAATCCTCGAATCATCCGGATCAACGGAGACCAATTGAGACAAACCAAACGCTTTCCCGCACCCGAAAATAAGTGCGACGGCCATACCGCCGGCTAATCCGGACAATCGCATTAAAAAATGGCGCCTGCTCTCCTCGATATCTTTTAAGCGGTCGCATAGATGGATGGATGGGCTCATTTCTGCAATCCTATATTATAATACAAGACAGGTTGAATTTATTTATAACTTATTAAAAACATTTCCCTTAACATTCATAATCCATCATTCATAATCCAACAATTTTTATAATGTATTGTGATTGAAGTAAAGTGGTGTATTATTTGAGTATCATAGCCATAACAGGGTTTACAGTCAAGCAGTTATACCAAAGGGGAATACACATCTATTGTCCTCCAATTTCCCAGTGGGTTATCGGAGCTATCGACCAGGGAGAAATTTTCAATGAAAAACATATGTTTCATGCTGATAGATCCACCATCTTTATGGGAGGATGATATTTCAGAGACGCTGTCTTTTTTACAATCATGCGGTTATGAAGGCGTGGAATTGAATTTGACCACGGAGTTGATCGGTCGCCTCGATGAGATCGAACACTCGGTGAATCATCTGGGCTTGATCGTGCCCTCTTTTCTAACCGGAGCGGTCTATTCGGAAGGCCTCTGTTTAAGTTCATCGGATGAGGATATAAGAGCCCGAACAATCGATCGCCTCATCACATATGTCGACATAGCCAGGCGGTTTCAATCGATTCTTGTGGTAGGCTTGTTACAGGGATTTCGTTCTGATGAGCCGGATGAAGATATCGCCAACGCCCGCATCATCGAATGTATGAAAGAGGTGGGTGAAGAGGCAGATCGGTCAGGCATAGATATCGTCATCGAACCCGTTAACCATCTTCAAGTCGGATTCAATCATTCTGTAGACGAAGTACAAAGACTGGTACACCATGTCGGCTCAACGTCTATTAAGCCGATGGTTGATACAATTCACATGAATATAGAAGAAACTTCTTTGATTCAACCTATATTTGAATGTGGTCAAAGCCTCAGGCATGTTCATCTGTGTGAAAGTAATGGCGGTCTTCCAGGTTTCGGCCATATCGATTTTCCAGAGGTACTTGGCGCGTTAAAAAAAATCGATTATCTATATCATGCCTCGGTGAAGGTCTATCGGAAGGCTGGAATAAAGGAAGCAGCCGAACAAAGCATGTCATATTTCAAACCATTATTATAGAGGGAAAAAATGACCATTCAGATCTATACGATGCAAACCCCGGAGGAAGCCCTCAAGATTGTAGATCTCGGCGTAGATCATCTCGGCATAACCCCCAGTCATTGTGGCTTACCCGGCGAAATAAACTATGAAATCGCCCGCTCCATAACAGATGCCCTGAAGGGTAAGGCGATAAGCGTTGCCCTGTCCGTTGATACGAATCTGGATACCATTAAGGATATGGTAGAAGCGGTTCATCCGGATATTCTCCATCTTTGCGGACCGGAAGATGGATTAACCTTTGAAGATCTGAATAGATTAAGAGAATTATTACCGGGTAAACCGATCATGCAAGCGATATCGGTAGACGGCCCGGATGCGATTGATCGCGCGCTCTCTTATCAAGATTTTGCGGACTACCTGATCCTTGATACGCAGACAGAGGATGTGATTGGCATTGGTGCTTCAGGTAGGACCCATGACTGGCATGTCAGCCGGAAGATTGTCCAGTCCGTCAGGATACCGGTTATCCTCGCAGGGGGATTGACCGTGGAGAATGTCGCCGAGGCGATACAGCAGGTAAGACCCTGGGCTGTTGACTCTCTTACCCATACAAATCATTATCTGCCTGATGGTCGATTCTATAAAAATCTTGCCCGAATAGAAACCTTTGTAAGCCATGCCAAAGGAGCATAAATAATGCCGACAGACCGGGTTTTAATTCTGGGTGATGCTTGTGTAGATCTGATCGTCCAACTGCCGGATCGAGCCAGAAAACCACTTGATTTAACAAAATCCATTCCCCGGTTGTTTGGTGGCGGTTCCGGCGCCAATGTAGCCGTGGCCTTATCCCGATTGGGTATTGAGACGACCATGGTCGGGACCGTGGGGGATGATGGGTATGGTCGGTGGATCACGCAGGATCTGTTGCGTGAAGGGGTACCGACGGAGGGGTTGTCATCCATTAATGATGCATTTACATTGATGGTTATGGCCATCATAGAACCGGACGGTGAGCGGCTGATCGTGGTCTGGCCTCATGAGGGGGCCGCGCACTTTCATCTTCAGGATCACCATATCGACCCGAACCTGTTTATGGAGACATCGTGGCTGCACACGACCGGAATCTGTTTAAGAGCCTCACCCGCTCGTGAATCCATTTTGAAAGCCATGAAAGCAGCCCGGGAAGCCGGCTTAACTGTCTCACTCGACCTCAATCTGCGATTGGAATTACAGCCATTAGATGGAGAAACGCGCCGTACGTTTGAAGAAGCCATCGATTATTCCAACGTGGTTTTCGGCCAGGCAGATGAAGAGATGATTCCGCTGTCCGGCAGAAATACGATAGAGGGGGCCACCCGGGATCTTTGTAATGGTCAACGAATTGTGATAGCTCGTCAGGGAAAAGAGGGCGCCATGGCTGTTACGCCGGATGGTATCCATCAGATTCCGGCTTTTAAGGTGGAGGTCGTTGATACGTTAGGCGCAGGGGATGCTTTTAATGGGGGTTTTATAGCGGCCGTCCTCACTAAATGTACGATTCTGGAGGCCACCCGTTGGGGCAATGCGGTTGCCGCATGGAATATTGGCCGCCCAGGTGCGAGAGGTTTACCTACCCGACAGGAATTGAACGGTATTCTGGATGATGTAAACGGATGATTTTCATCAATCAGTACTCAGGTTTTTTTGTCCATTTTCTCATAGTACACGACAAAAATCTGAAAGGTTGTCATTCCCGCAAGTTTTAAGCCGGAATCCATGTGCCTGAGAATATCACCCTACTTTTGCCGATTTCAATTTTTGCCCTGTACCTTACCATTTTTATCAATATATTTTTGTACCGCCTCAGAATCTACGGTTCCGATAAAAGTTCCCCCCGGCGGGATGTAATAGAAGGCCTCTGCGTATTTTAATTCATATTTTTCTGCCAGATCAGAAAAATCACAAAGGCCGAACAGGCGCACATATTCACGATCTGCCGTTTCATCATTCTCACCAAATGCAGGTATCCTGATGCCGGCTGCTTCTAATTTTTTCCTCAGCCGGGACCCTGATGCGCCTGCTGGTCCCTGCGCTTTATTTACCACCATAGCGTCAATTTTTTTCTCAATATAAGCACTGATATCGACGACGCGATTGTAGGGCTGTACATAGCGCACCGTCCAATAATATTGATCCCTGACGGTATGCGGTGTTAACCCGGCTGCGGTATGTTCGGGATAATCTTTTCCCATACCGGCCATCCAACGCGCCGCTTCAACCGCTTGCGCTGTTATGATGTGATCCGGATTTTCCTCTCCGTGGCCCCATGGGTTGAAGGTAAATACCGTATCGACTTTCAACGCCCTGAATAAAAAGATCAATCGAGCCCGTAACTCCTGCAGAGAGGCTTCATCCAAACGGTGATTCCGATATCCAAGATGATATACTCCTTTAAAGCCGAGCACCTTTACCAACTCATCCACTTCCCGCTCATTCTGCAAAATGGTTTCACCAATGCTGGCCGTGGGGCCACATTTTTCGTCATTGGTCGTCTGAATGAGATAGGCTGTATAGCCCTCATCGATCAATTTGGCGATAGTCCCGGAACAGAAAAGTGGAATATCGTCTGCGTGCGCCTGTACGGCCGCGAGTACTTTTCCTTCATGTGGTCGACCGGATTGATAGCGTTCAATAAAGATGTTGTCGGTAGGAATCATGTAAGTGGTGATTTGGTGATGGCAAGTGTCCAGCGGACACGTTGCGAGCACTTCATGGTTTGGTGAGTTGTATTTAAAACCACTCGGGTGTCTGAGGTTGGCCTGTTTCGATGGCTTTAAAGGCAGCCTCGCAGATGGCAACGGTCCGTGCCCCTATGCGCGCAGGAATAGGATTCGGTATTTTTCCGTCTAATGTATCAAGAAAATCGATGACGGATTTCCCCCAACCATGCCCACCGACAGAGGCGTCTTCAGAGGTATTGGCCAGCGTCACCGTCTTTTCTCCTCGGCGGTATAATTGGCCTTTCCATAAGGTACCTTCCGTCCCGTATACAGCAAGGAAGCCACCACCAGCGCCCTCCCCCATTCCTTCACCGGAGCAACCACTGGTGACATACACCTTACCCAGAATACCGTTTTCAAACTTCAGCATAACAATATAACAATCATCTGATGGAAAATCCTGCGCGCTCTTTTTACTCCCGTAAGCAAATACTTCGACAACGGGGGAGTCGACCGTGGCAAGAAACGTATCTATCGGATGACATCCGCCCCCCAGCAGAATATTCTGCGGGTTGACTGTGTCAATACGCCACGGGGTATGGTTTTTGCCTTCAGGGGAATAATGGGACCACATATCATGAATGTAATCCCCCTGAATGAAAAAGATCTCGCCGATTTCTCCTGTGCGGGCAGCAATGGACATCTCGTGCCAGGGATACATATATCGAACCGTATGATCAGCCATAATTTCCAGTCCGGTCCGGTCTGCGGCCTCGATCATCCTTTTTGCGTCGGCGACCGTTGTGGCCATCGGTTTTTCAACGAGAACATGACATCCCCGTTCAAGCGCTAAAATCGTCTGGTCAGCATGAAGATGATCGGGGCCCGCGACCGCTACAATATCCGGTGAGAGTGTTTCGATCAGGTTTTGTAAATCATCCCCCGCAGCTGCATCAGGATATAGAGCACGGCCCTTATCTATTTGATCCCCGTTCGGATCGAAAAGCCCCACCACTTCTGCGCGCCCACTGCTTGTCGCCACCTTCGCTACATGACGTCCAGCCCCACCACAACCCGAAAGTAAAATTGAATAAGACATAAAGGTAGTTCTTTCTCCTTTTACTCTGTAGTTAATAGCATTTCAATCTTAACTCATAATTTATAATCAGTTTTTCACCTGTTCGAGCCGTTCCAGATATTTGTCATATAGATCCGTGTGCTTACTGGATAAATCGACACGACGCCCCTGGATAAAAGCCAGTTCGACATGTGTACGAATTTCAAGGGGATCGCCATCGGTGACAATTAAGGTCGCATCCTTGTTTTCTTCAAGAGAACCGACCTGATCTGCCGCCCCAAGTATCTCGGCCGGATAGATGGTCACCGATTTTAACGCCTCATCCTTCGGCAACCCGTAAGCAGCCGCCGTGGCAGCATGGTAGGGAAGATTCCGTTCATTAGATCCACCCCCGCCGTCACTGATACAAAAACGGACGCCGGCTTGATAAAGTTTAAAAGCGTTGGTAAAAGGCGTGTCAAAATCTTCCCATCTTCGTCCTGGGAGACGCAATACACCACCGATGATAACCGGGATATCATATTTTTTAAGACGATCTGTGACACGCCATGCATCTGTACCACCTACCAGAACCATCCGGACCTCTTCATCAATCGCCCAGTCGATCGCTGCCTGTATTTGCTTTATATCCGAGGCATGCACCAGGACCGGTATGTCTTTGTTTATAACAGGTATCATCGCTTCCCAGCTTAAATCCGAATCATGATAGGGGATATTGGATTGGCCTTCGGCTTCTTTGGCCGTCTTATATGCCCTGGCAGCCTGGAAAGCATCGCGCAACTTCTTTAATTGCTTATCACGTTGTTTTATCTGATCTTCCTCAGAGTCGGCACCAGGAAAAATCCGGATGCGATAGGAAGGCCAATAGATATGCATGGCAACAGGAGATTTCAAGGTCATCTCTTCCCAGGTCCATCCATCCATCATTATCAAGCCTGATTGCCCGGCAATCAAGCCTCCGGAGGGGGTGCTGAGGGCAACCAGAATACCGTTCGCCCGGGTTACGGGGAAATATTCGCTTTCAGGATTCACCGCCGCCGGTGTGCGTACACTCGGTGTGATATCTCCTATTTCAGCGTTGTCTCTAGTCGCTCTCACCGCACCGATTTCCGTTAAACCAATGATGCTGTGGGCCGCAATTAATCCGGGGTATATGTGTTTCCCCTCTACAGAAATGCGCAGGGCGTTCTCCGGAATCTCTACCGTTAGACCCAGACCGACAATCTTCCCCTTCTCAAACAGAATTGTCCCGTTTTCAATGATATCTCCCGTCACCGTATGAATCGTCCCCCCGATTAAAGCGATCGGTATGACTTGCGGTCCGGCGGGTTTCTGATTGGAGGCATAGGCCATATTCGTAAGTAAGAAGACGGTGATCAGTCCCCCAAGGAATAACGCGACCTGTCTGTGTAATACAATCATCCTCAACTCCCTTTTTTAATCATTCTTGGATCCAAGAACTTCTGTACGCGAAGGCGCGCCGTGTGCCTTCGCGGAACCCAACTTTTGCGGAATTCGGAGCCTACGCTTCCGGCTTCATGTCCATTTTCTTTTTTGGTTTCAACAATTTCTGTATCAACATCATCCGTTCTTTTTCCACCTGTTTACGCATCACCCTATCTTCTTCCAGGTCAAAATATCTACGCCCATCAATCCAGGTCTGTTCACAGATGGTATAGGTAGAAAGCGGATGCCCACTCCAGATGACAAAGTCCGCATCTTTTCCGGCTTCAAGAGAACCGACACGATCATCTATCTCAAACTGTTTGGCCGCATTTAACGTGACGAATTTCAAGGCCTCAATTTCACTCACCCCACCATATTTCACCGCTTTGGCTGCTTCTTTGTTTAACCTGCGGGCCAGCTCATTACTGTCCGAGTTAAGCGTCACCACAACCCCGGCCTTATGCATGATAGCCGCGTTGTAGGGAATCGCATCGTAGGCTTCGATTTTATAAGCCCACCAGTCACTGAAGGTAGACGCGCCCGCTCCGTGTTTGGCGATTTCAATCGCCACCTTATATCCTTCCAGAACATGCTGGAACGTACCGATGGTAAAACCGAAATCATCCGCAATACGTATCAACATGAGTATTTCATCCTGCCGATAGGAATGGCTGTGTACTTTACGTTCGTCCTTCAATATTTCAACGAGGGTGTCCAATTCTAAATCTTGACGTGGAGGTATCTTGCCCGTTTTGTTTTTTAACGCGTTATACGCCGACCATTGACGGTCATAATCCTGTGCGGCCTTGAAGCGGTCCCGTATAAGTTGTTCCACCCCCATTCTGGTCTGTGGATATCGCGTGCTGGTAGCCGATCTACTACGTTTCACATTCTCTCCGAGAGCAAACTTAATACCAGGTTTCGCTCCTTCAAATTTCATGTCTTCAGCCGAAGCACCCCATCTGAGCTTGATGACCTGATTTTTTCCTCCGATAGGATTCGCAGAACCATGGAGTAAATTGGCGACCGTCAATCCGCCGGCCAGCTCTCTATACAGGGCGATGTCGTAGCCATTTACCACATCTTCGACGCCGACTTCAGCCGTTACCGCTTGCGTACCCTCGTTTATACCTTGCGAAATCGCGGTATGTGAATGAGCGTCAATAATGCCCGGCGTGACATGTTTTCCCTGTCCATCTATGATAAGCGCATCACCGGGGACGTTCAGGTTCTGCCCGACTTCAGATATTTTACCCTCTTTAACTAAAACATCCGCATTTTCGATTTTACCCCGCTCATCCAGAGCCCAGACCGTAGCCCCCCGAATGAGAACCGTCCTGGGCTGGTCCGGCAGCCCCGATCTCCCAAAAGCGCCAGGTGGTGTAATTTTCGGCAGGGAGGTGACCCCGGAAGATACGAACATGGCAGGTATTTCTGTCTCTCGTGGTTTTTCAAGTGTTGCAGACCAGGTGAACTGATCGCCATCTGGCCATACCCCATAGCCGGTCAGCTGATTGTTTTCTATAGAGCCGGATAAACGGACTACACCGGGTCTGCCGATATCATCACCTGCCAGGGTAAAAGCGATTCGTTTTTCATATAATGAAAGACGGTCCAATATAATCTGTTCTCCATCGATATCAGCGGATCCAGTGAGGTTTTTAATGGATCCATCCAGCTCGATAGACGCGGATATCGGATTTGAACTATCCTGATCCAGGATGGCTTTCCATGTGCCGCGTGGATCAGCTATTGGCGTGGGGGTAACAATATATCTGTTGCCTGCAACCCACACATCGCGAATTTTGACATTTTCAGCGAACAACACCCCATCTGTGATGGTGAGATGGGCCTGTTTACCCGATTCAATCGTGCCAAGTTGGCGACTCATTCCAAGCATAGCCGCCGGGGTGGTCGTGAGGGCTGCCAGGGCTGCGTCATAATCCAGGCCCCGTTCAATGGCCTCCCTGATTCGAGCATGGAATTGATCAGGTTTATCTAATCCTGTGCTGGATAATGCAAATGGAACGCCGGCACTCTGGAGACGGCCTGGGTTTTCCGGTGCGGCCTCCCAATGGCGTAACGCCTCAAGAGAAACGTTGATGGCATCTTCTGGTGCCGACACTTTAAAGTCTTCTCTTTCGGGGAAGGCCAGGGGTAGAATAACAGGCGCCCCTGTAGCCTTAATATCATCGAGCATACGATATTCATACCCACTACCCTTTACCCAGAATTCAAGGTTGAACGCCCGGGCGATTTTTGCCGCCCGTAAAAAGGAGTGGTCGTCAGACACGCTGATTAATAAGGCTTGCTGACGCTGAATCACATTCGTCAATGCGGCAAGGGCTTCATTATCCTCCGGCGCAGCCTGATTAGGATTTTCGGCATAGGCCATATGCGCAGATCGATACCACTGCCCATCCAGAAAAGTTTGACGAGCCATCGATATGACACCCATCATGGAACCAGGGTATGTTCTATCCCGATTTCTCTCCATACGAAGGTGTTGTATAATATCCTCTTTCGTTATATTTTCATTTGGTGATCCATCACCAAGATTTACCAGAACGCTATTCCCCGTGAATATGCCATCATTGGAAACAACCATGGCCATGGCGAATCCGAGGGACCGTAATGCTTCAATATCCTTTGTTTTCACCTGGTAATGATTCGCCGCATTATAATCCGGCTGGACACTGACATTCCAATGATCAGAACCCCCTTCAACAGCCGCTTTCTTTTCTTCAAGGCCGGCCTGGGTGAACATCTCTATTAAACCCGGATATACGGTCATTCCAGTGTAATCCAACGTTTGGGCGTCAGATGGGATAGTAACGTTGGCGCCTACTGCTTCTACAATACCATCCCGGATCACCACAACACCCTGTTCAATAGCCTCCCCGGGCTTCGGAATAATACGCACATTGGTCAGGGCATGTACTCTGGGCGTGTTATCTCTCAGACCGGTCTGCGGAACCGTTTGCTGGGCATTAACCGTCGGTGATGAATGAAGAAGACTCATACAACCAACCATGATGCAACATAACATATACCGCATACTATCCTCCTTTATGTGGTCGATTTCACCTCATTAACATGTTTGACCTTTTTGTGATCTTCATCGTCAATCGCTAAAAACTCTTTGCCTCTCGTTTCTGGTCCCAACCTGGCGATTATGGCTACCATGAGACCGGAAACTACAATACAGGCGGTCATCGAATCCACAATGGACAGGCCCCGATCCTGGAGGGCACCTAAAATCACAGGCGTCCATGCGCCAAGAAAAGCGCCCATATGATAAGCAAATCCTGGTCCGATGCCCCGCACCGAAGTGGGAAACAGTTCTGTTAAATAGGCCGGCGCCATCGACCAGATACCCGTCCCGCTGATACCCATGAGCAAAGCGCCCAGTAACAGTAGCTCAGGCTGTTTAGTCCATAAATACAACGGGATGACTAAGACCCCGATAAGGGCGGCCAGCGTGATAACCCCCCGACGTCCAAGATGTGATTCGGATAATCTCCCCCATAAGATCATGCCGATAATCCCACCGATATTCAATATGATGATGTGGGATAATGTTGATCTGCCTGATTCGAGTAAAAAAGTGGGGTACCAGAATGCAATTGAATAATAGGAAAACATAAACGAGGCGATCAACAGAGAGGCCTGTATGGTGGTTCCCAGCATGTCACGATGAAAAATCCGCCAGACGGACGCCGGTTTTTTTTTCGTGACTTCAAGATGTTGCTTCCTTGCCAGCCAGACCGGACTTTCTTTTACACCGACCCTGATCCATAAGGCAAAGAAGGCGGGGATAATGCCGACCCAGAACATAATACGCCAGCCGGTATCCGGGACATTGGAGAAAAGGGGATAAATATAATGATACACGCCGGCAGACAAAATATACCCCCAGTACCATCCGCTTTGGAGCATACCCGAAGCCACACCGCGTAACCGGGTCGGCCAGTGTTCGAGGGCCAGCGGCATGCCGGCAGCCCATTCCCCACCCATGCCGATGCCAAAAAGAGCCCTGAAAGCAAATAACATCGCATAGGATGTCGCGAAGCCACTGAGACAGGCGAAAATCGAAAACCAGACAATAGACAGCATCAGGGGCAATTTACGCCCCCAGCGATCGGCGGCGACACCAGCGGCCATCCCCCCTGCCAGCCGAAATAGAAGCGTCACGGTACCAAGTGCCCCGGCCAGTGCTTTTTCAATCGTAAAACTGTCCTGGATATCGATCAGGATGAAGGTCAGGACTGTAAAATCAAATCCATCCAAAACCCACCCGAAAAAAGTCGCAAAAAAGGCACGCCACTGATCCCTGGTAACCTGGCTGAACAGCGCACCATTTTCAGGTATTGATGCAGACATTCCCACGGTCTCCGCACAGAAGAACTTGGTTCAAGGAACAGACAATTTTAAATGATGGAAAGATTGGTGATGAGGGTATTTATTTCAGATATGAATGTCAAGCGATTTGTATTGATGCAACACCAGGTCGCCGAGTCCTCGTAACATCAGTTATTGATTCGCTGACCCCAATATCCGCAATACATTCGGGATGGCCTGATTGATCCTTGCTTGAAGGTCTTGTTCGTTTAATCGACCGATCGGGTGATCAATGATAATCATAGGATAGTCCTGAAGACCGATCTGCTCTGCCATCACAAGGGCCGTATGAACAAATGGTTCCGTACAAATGAGCGCACAAGGGATGCCTTTTTGTTCTAAGGTGAGGGCATCGTGCATACTGCACGCGCTGCATGATCCTCAGTCCCCCACCCCCACGATAGCGAAATGACATCGGCGGACGATTTGATTAACAAGGTGGGTAGGCACTATTCTACTGGCATGCGGCTTGACAAACCTTTCCACTCCAATAGACCACGTCAGCACATTTCCCAATGATTCCTTTACGCCCTGTAATATTCTGTCGGCATTGGGCTTGCCATTATCCAGCAGGGCAACAACGGTGTGCTCCGAACCTATGGGTCGTGCCGCTATTTCAAAGGTTGTCGTTTGAGAGGAAGCGGTGGGATCAACTAAAATGATGGACATGAGAAGATTTTTTTATGGTTTGATCATCAGCAATCGAGACAGACGCCCACCCCTTTAGTTACTGGTCTGGATCCTTCACCTCTGTCTGAACCAAGCCAGGGTGGAATGATTGCGGAGTGACCTCCGGCGGTACCTCCACCACAAATGATCCAGATGTCATCTCTGGCGGGGACGATGGATAATGTTTCATCTGAGGTGATATGGTCATGGCGACCGGTCCGACGAACCTCATCTCCCGTAATACGCGTTACATCAAAGAGAGCCTGGCGGATCTCATTTTTCGACCAGCCTGCGTGTTGAAAAACAGCCCGGTGTTCAGGACATATGAGTACCACGATCGCTGCACCGGTGTAATGGGTAGCCAGAATAATCCGCGCAAAGGAATCTATCAGGCCGTCGGGTTCATTATGAGCATGATCAGCCACCGAATGGGGGGCTTCTGCGGCAAAAACGGAAACTGCGCTTGCCCCTTCCGGAACCCCGATTTCTTTCCCTTGAGAGGGCCAGACGCCGGTCTCTCCCTCAGGCAGGCAATAGGCAATACGACCGGCATGGGCGAGTGTGGCCTGATCAAGCGCACCTGGAATACTTCCAACCGCGTTCCGTATAATCAGATTTAGAGCTCTGCCGGCGGTCAAGTTTGCCCGATTTCCGGCGCCGAGGACAGCTGTTCCGGTATTAAATTCAAGGGTTTCAACCACCGGCCCGTGGACCATGATGAGAGGAGCGGCACCCCCTGTACTTGCGGATGGCCCCACAATATTGTACCGGTCATCAAGGATAGCCTCCACCGAGGCCAGGATGACCGGAAACATGTCCGGGATACCACCTGCCATTACCAGGTTGGCTGCAACCATTTCAGCGGTAATAATCCGATGCCGTTCAGGCACTCTACCCACCTCTTCGCCGGCATCATATCCCCACCTGCTTAGAACCTCATCCACACGATCCTGCGTAGGCAGTACAACAGGCAACCCATCGGTCCATCCCTGGTTGTATGCATATTCTATCGCCTCAATCTCAGAATCAACGCAATGCAGCATGAAATACGCTACTTCCCATAATAGGTTTCAAGATAAGTCAGGATGGTATCTTCCGTCTTCTCACTGAAATTCTTCAGTCCCTTTTCTGCTTGCATCCACCTGATGGCATCCAACCAACCTGCCCGGTCGGCTCTGAATGTGCGTACCATCTGTGTCGGATGACACTTCACACACTCTCTTCTTATGGCAGGAAACCCATTGCCCATGATAAATTTGGTTTGGGGATCTATTTCAAAGCCCGATCTGGCATCTATCTGGACTTCCGGGATTGCCGCCTCTGCAGCCGCAGCCGCTTTGATGCCTTCCCATTTTTCCGATTCTATATATATCCATCCGATGACTAACACATCCAGGAGGATGACAAATAAGAACTGTGCCAGTATTTTGACGAATTTATTCATATGGAAAACTCCTTTAATTCCTTCCTGCATTCAGCGGTACGCCAAATCCCATATACCAGGTTCGTCCTGCAGCCGGCTCAAAAAAACGATCACCAAACGCATTGGGAACAATAGAACCATTATATTGGGTATCGAATAGATTATTTATACCCACAAAAAAATCACCCCCGATAGCACCCAATTGGTGTTGTATCCCAAATCTAAGGTCAACAAGAGAATAGCTTGCATTTATAAAATCTGAAGTGGGTTTTGTACTTCCAGGTGTAGGACCATTGAAATCGTTACCGAAAAATCTGGATATCCATTGCACATTGGTTTCAAAAAAAGCACCGGTCGCTGGATGCGCATACGATATACCACCAAATATATGGTGCGGGGGGACACCGGGGAGTTCTTTACCATCAAGTTGGTCCAGAGTCAGGCCACCGCCGACCTCCCGTTCAACCTGGAAATCTTTAAATTCAAAATTCATACCGGTGTAGGACAGGGAGGTACGAAGATCGGGAACAGGGGACCAGGCAAGTTTAAATTCTATCCCTATATTTTGTGTTTTACCGGCGTTTCTGAAATATATTTCGTCCGTGTTGGGATCGTTGATTTGAAAGGGCAGCAACATATCCTGTATTCTGAATGCAAAAAGGGCGGCATCCCATGAAAACCCGGCATCAGGAATAAATCCTTTTACGCCTGCCTCAAATCCTCTTAACCTTTCCGGATTGAGATCAGGATTAAAGCCGCCCACCTGGGCCGGTTGGTTGCTTAACTCATTAGTAGTCGGGGTTTGGAATGAGGTGGCAAATACGCCATATAGAGCCAAAGATGGTCTGGGCCGATAGGTCACACCGACCATCGGGCTGAATTGATCCATGGTCCGGTTACCGGAATCATCCGTACTGTCGGAAAGAAATTTGTCATCTACTTTAAATCGATATCTGTCATATCGCCCCCCTGCAGTCAGGATCACATCCGAACGCGGCGACCATCCCAATTCGACAAAGGGGCCAATACCCAGAACCTGCTCATGCTGATTCAATTCCTGAGCGCCTACTGTCAAGACGCTGAACACCCGCTCATTGTTTAATTTACCCACTTCACTATTAGGGATGCCCCCATTGGAAAATTCCTGCCTATCATCACTCTGAAATTCTATATCCGTCCCACCCGTAATCCGAAACGTACTTTGTCCCATCCTGACCATGCGGCTCCATACCCCACGAACCCCTCCACCCTTCCTCTTTAAATCAATAATGCGCCCCGGGATTGGATTAAACAAAGTCCGTCCCATGCCAAACACCGTTACGTCCGCGCTCTGCCTGTCATCTCGATAGGCAAGCGTGATCCCCCCCTGTCCCTGTGTCACCTTTTTTGATGCCCCTTGTCTCTGTACGAATGATCGGGCACTGGTGGGTGTGGTATCGGAGGTGGTTTTGTCCAATGAACTGGGGTTGAATTGATAAGGGGCTCTGAAATAGTTAAAAACCGTGGTGATTTGCACTTTATCATTGAGCGTATGACGACCAACAGCATTAATCCCATTCGACCGGGCAAACGCATGGTCACGATATCCGTCAAACCAGAATGAATTGAAGTTAATCAAATACTCATGTCTACCGACCTTACCGGTTGCTTTTCCCTGAAAGCGACGCAGCCCGTTGGAGCCGAATACAAACCGGGGAGTAACCTCTATCGGGGTGTCCGGGGCTCCCTGGGTGAGGATGTTTAAAACCCCGCCCGCAGCATTGCCATAAAGGGATGAATTGGGACCTCGAACTACCTCGATCTGACCGGCAGAGGTTAAATCAAGGTTGTTTAATTGCGACTGACCATCTGCCATGGTTAGTGGGATGCCGTCCTGAATTATTTTCACGCCGCGAACGCCGAATGATGCGCGGCTACCTAATCCTCGGATCGTGACCCGATCCCCCTGAGATGTATTGTTCCGGTTGTTTACGATTACCCCCGGGACACTCCTTAAATTCTCCTCAAGCGAATAACCTATTTCTCCCCGTTGAATCTGAATTTGATCAATGGATTCTATGGCATAGGGCACATCGAAGATAAGTCTGGTATGCCGGGTTGCCGTGACTTCTATCAGGTCGCCTTCATATCTAATATCTAGTGAATCCTGGGAGGTAGTGGCGTTCTGGCCGTACGCAGAAGAGGGAAAAGAACACAACAAACAGCAAAACATGAGCAGGGCAATTTTATTCATTAGGTTTTGTTATCTATTTGGGAGGTACTTGTTATGGGGAAACGCAGAATGGGCGTGATCTCTTCAAAACGGTATTGAAAGAAAAGACCACGCCCGGTCTGGCATTATTCCATCTCACGAATTTTTATGTTTCTGAATCGGATTTTTCCATCTCCAAAAGCTTGAAGCACGACCACACCGCTATAATGGGCTCTGTCCTGAATTTTCGCGGTTTCCTCACCGTTTAACGTTACCGTGATATCACGACCTTTAGCAGTTATATCCATGGTATTCCACTTGCCTTCTGTTTTAGGCATCTTATCGTCTTTATGAAGACTGACAATCATACCGGTCATATAACCAGATGAATGGGTATCAGCAATATTGATTTCATAAAAATTATATTGGTTTACTCCAGACATTGTATTACGCGGACCACGAATAAAAACTCCACTATTGTGACCAGCATCCTGATTGAATTCTACATGAAGTTCAAAATTGGTATAAGCCTTGAATGTGCCAATATAGCCTGGGCCACGCCCGAGTTTCTCTCCGGTCAACTCACCGTTTTCGACCATCCAGTTAGCGGCACCGCCACGATTTACCCATCCGAGTAACGACTTGCCGTCAAACAGCAACTCCCATCCTGCTTCTTTGTCCATCTCACTCAACATATTGTTTTCCTGAGCATTAACCTCTGCGCTGAAGCCCAGGGGCAGGACGAATATAGCAGCTAAAACAACTAAAATGAAACGTTTCATGGAATTCCCTCCAAGTGATGAGTTGAAACGACGAAACTTCAAAGCTACGCTCCCAGATGGTCTCTAAGTCACCGGCAGGTGGCTTACGCCAAATGAAAAAACGTCTCGTAGCTTCCCTTTTCACTACTCCGGCAGCATCGAGTAAATGATGTTATATTTTATTTCAATAAATTAGGATATCGATAAAAATATATATAGGTGTGTTCCCGACGTAAAGCATTTTTTCCAGGACCGTATTTCTAAGGTATATAATCTAGAACACCCACATCAAAATAAGTGTGATACCGTCCTTCGGCGAATTTCTCGTTAAACGATCGGATGTATTGCATTACGGTCGTCATCAGGTGCCGGTCAACCCGAACAGGGTGCGCTCTACCTCTCAGGTTGACAAAGGCACGAATCAGCACGCTATGGTCCTTTATCGGCAATTGCCGGACATTTTCTGCAAAAGAGGCCATCAGGCCATCCGGAAGCAGATAATATTCGACATTCGATAAATAAAAAGCCGATACATAGTCCCTGCGGTTTTTTATATATTTTCCAATCGCCTTAAGGGCTTTATCGCCTGCAAAGTTACCTATCAGGGGGATAATAAGATTTTTTAACTGCATCTTTCTGATATACAAATAATCCCCCTCGTCGTTTAAAAAATTACCATATTCACCATGTCGATCCTGGCCGAGGAGAAATGATCTGTAGGGGATAAAACTGATGCCTCTGCTGCCATCGGATTTATACTCCCACTGAAGGTTGAGGTGTTGATCATAAAACATCCGAGACAGATCGGCAATCTTTTCCCAATCGGTCTGCGATAAATCAATTTCATAGGTATTTATTCGGTCCTTTATTTTTACCAAATTCTCGTTGAAGTAAGCCTCATCGCCTTCAATATTGTCAAAGTGATCGACCAGGTGAGCGATATTGGAAAGCTCGCTTGAGGGGATAACGGTCGATGTCGGTTTACTGAACAGGATTGCGAGGTATTCAGTCCGTGAATCGGCCAGTTCCATGATGGCTTTAAAAAGCAGGTGCTCCAGCAGGTTCTCCCGTCTTATATCTAAAATAAATGCATACTTTGGCTTGATACGAGCAATATATGTAAAATTCTGGTCGGGGCCGACGCCTATATAGACCCCACCATGGACGCCGATGTTTTCCAGCGTCTCTATAATGTGTAAATAGGAAATTTCGTTGGAGATGATATTGTCACTATCAAAAAACGCGGAGGGTTCGGAGAGGGAATCGATGGTGGCAGAAAATTCATCATTCGATAAAGCGAGATCTGTATCGGGCGGATCGGCGGTCTGACAACCCGACCACAGGGATAACATGACGGCGATCGCAACAATTCGAACGGGATACTGAACTCTGTTCAGGCACATCAAAACACTCCGGGATTAATTGCCTATTATACACTTTATGATCATATGGTATTCACATTAAAGTTGAGAGGAGGAGGTGCAGGGGACCAACGTGCGCTCGATTGCATGACCGAAGCGAAATTTTCGTAATTATGGTGGGGCCGGCCCAAGAGAGGCAAGTTTCAGTGAAGCACAAAGTACAAATCACTCTGATGATGCGCAGCCTTTCGCGTAACATCAGTTATAATTCAGAAGACGCCCGGCCCTGTTTCAGACAAGCGGGATTATCCCCCTGCTTTTCCTCGCCGTCGGCGCCGCAGAGTTTACAACCATCAGGACCGCCGCAACTACCCTGGATACGCCGGTTCCCGATGATTACGCCTATCGCCATAACAAAGATGAAAGCCCCGAAGGCGCCTAAAGTTATAAAAAAGATCTCCATTTGTTCTTATCCTTTACTAGGGATATTTTTATTGAATTCGGGTGTTGCTTTTTCAAAAAACCCATCCGCGCCTTTAATAATAAATAAGACGGGTAGCCGTTCTCGCTCAGCCAGTTGGTACCCTTTTTGTGGACCAAGCACCATGAAAGCGGTAGCCAGCGCATCCGCCCGCATACAGGAGGGGTCCAATACCGTAACCGATGCCAGACGATGTTGAACAGGCTGTCCTGTTTTCGGGTTGATCTCGTGTGAATATCTCTGACCGTCCTTGTCAAAATAGTTACGGTAATCGCCCGATGTAGCAATCGCCTGCTTATTGAGCGTAATAACCTTTTGAATCGCTTGTTTATCAATAACAGGGCGTTCTATCGCAATTTTCCATAACGCACCATCATTTTTGTGCCCCCTCGCCTTCATTTCCCCACCTATATCCACCAGGAAATTGGTGATCCCTATGGATACAAGATACGCGGATATATGATCAACACCAAACCCTTTCGCAATACCGGATAAATCGAGATACAGGTCTACTATATCCTTCTTCAATGATGGTGGGGTGAAACGGGACTGCAAGTGATGCGATCCCACTTTCTTTAAGGTACTATCAATTTTTTCCTGGCTTAAGATCGTTCCCTTTCCGCCGGACGGACCAAATCCCCACAGGTTTACAAGGGGGCCTACCGTGATGTCAAATGCTTCTTCCGTCAATTGGTGAATGTTGAGCGCTTCCTCGACAACCAGAGCCGTTTCGGATGAAACAGGAAACCAATCGGTTTTCCTGTACTGGTTAAAACGAGAGAGTTCAGAGTCCGAAATATAGGTGGACATCTGTGCGTTCGTCTTTTCCAGAAGCCGTTCAATAGCGGCCTTTAATTCATCCAGGTGGATTGACGGGGGGAGTTCCGCAACGGTAACCTTGTAATAGGTCCCCATCGTAGACCCCGACAGGCTGATGGGATCGTTGACATTTGGAAGTGATGACGGTTGGCTACAATATAAAAAGACCGAACTATAGAAAACAAGTGCGGCCAACGAAAAGAATTTGAAATGGAATGACATGATGCAATGATTGCCCAGCGGATACATCCAAATTATCGTTTTAAATCCGTATATAATCCAGGGAGATATTAATGTTTGAACCGTTAGCCGGGGAAAGGTATTCTGCCCTAACCGCCAAAATCATCGAAGAGGATATTTTCATCTTCGACACCAAGATTTTCGAGCAAATTAATGACGGCTGCGTTCATCATTGGGGGACCACAGATATAAAATTCACAATCTTCCGGAGCGGGATGGTCTTTAAGATATTCATCGAACAGGACCTGATGAATGAATCCCGTATAGCCATCCCAATTATCTTCGGGTAATGGTTCAGATAATGCAACGTGCCAGGTGAAGTTTTCGTTTTCTTTCTGAAGCATGTCGTAGTCTTCTACATAAAACATCTCCCGGAAACTTCGGGCACCATACCAGAAGGAGATTTTTCTATTTGTATGCAGCCGCATGAGTTGGTCAAAGATATGGGATCGCATAGGGGCCATGCCCGCACCACCACCAACAAAAATCATCTCCGTTTCTGTCTCTTTGGCAAAGAACTCACCAAACGGACCAGAGATAGTCACTGGATCACCCGGCTTGAGGCTGTAAGTAAAAGAGGACATTTTTCCGGGGGGAACCCCTTGAGGCCCGCGTGGCGGAGGGGTGGCGATTCGGATGTTGAGCGTAATGATGCCCTTTTCTTCGGGATAATTTGCCATAGAATAAGCTCTGGTCACCGTTTCGTCGACTTTCGAAGTAAAACGCCAGATATTGTGTTGGTCCCAATCAGGTTTGTATTGCTCTGCAATATCGAAATCTTTAAAATCCACCTCATGGGGAGGACACTCAATCTGGATAAATCCTCCCGCGCGAAAATCAACATTCTCTCCTGCTGGAAGTTCGAGAATCAGTTCTTTTATAAATGTGGCGACATCATCGTTGGAACGCACTTTACAATTCCACTTTTTAACCTCAAAAACTTCGGCCGGGACTTCAATGTTCATGTCCTGTTTTACAGGCACCTGGCAGGATAACCTGACGCCTTCACGGGCATCTCTTTTATTAATTTGAGAAAGTTCTGTCGCAAGGATATCGCCCCCTCCTTCCAGAACCTTCACCGTACATTGGCCACAGGTCCCACCACCACCACAAGCAGAGGAAATAAAAATTTGTTCTGCAGCAAGGACGTTAAGCAGCTTTCCTCCGCCCGGAACGGTAATCGCTTTATCCGGATCATTGTTGATGGTGATGGTCACATCGCCGCTGTGTACCAGTTGAGATTTAGCAACAAGAATTATTGCCACGAGGGACACAATGACGACCGAACACATGGTCACGCCCAGAAAAACTTCAAACATATCAGCCTTCCGCCTTATGTTAGTTTTGTTAAAGCTGAATTCCTGAAAAAGCCATAAAGGCCAAGGACATAAGCCCAACTATGATAAAGGTGATACCAAGTCCCTTTAGCCCTTCGGGGATATTACTGTATTTCAGCTTTTCGCGTATGCCTGCCAGGCCAGCAATCGCTATGGCCCAGCCGAAGCCGGTTCCAAAACCAAAAACCACACTTTCAGGAAAATTATAATCTCGCTCCACCATAAAAAGGGACCCGCCAAGAATCGCACAATTCACGGTAATGAGCGGTAGAAATATGCCCAGGGCATTATAAAGAGGAGGGAAAAATCTATCCAACGTCATTTCCAGAATTTGTATCATCGCGGCGATGACCCCGATATAGGAAATAAATCCGAGGAAAGTGAGATTGACCCCCTCAATACCTGCCCATATGAGGGCATCCTCCGCAAGAAGGTAACTATAAATCAGATTATTCATCGGTACCGTAATAGTCTGGACAACGATCACGGCGATTCCCAGGCCTACAGCCGTGGCGACTTTTTTTGATACAGCGATAAAAGTACACATGCCGAGGAAGAACGCCAGGGCCATGTTTTCGACAAAGACAGAGGTGAGAAATATACTGAGGTAATTTTCCAACATGGTCCTTATTCCTCCTCAATCTGGTCTTTTTTCCAGCTTCTTAATATCCATATAAAAAAGCCAATAATAAAGAAGGCGCTTGGCGGGAGAAGCATTAAGCCATTTGAAACATACCATCCGCCTTCCGTGGAAAGAGGTAGGATAACATAGCCCATAAGACGGCCGGAGCCCAAAAGCTCTCGAAATACGCCGACCACAATTAGGATCACGCTGTAACCTACACCATTTCCGATACCATCCAAAAAACTCAGGGCGACAGGCTCTTTCATCGCGAAAGCCTCCGCTCTTCCCATAACGATACAGTTGGTGATGATCAATCCTACAAAGATGGTCAATTGCTTGCTGATGTCATAGACATACGCTTTAAGAATCTGGTCGACGAGGATGACTAGTGAGGCGATTATCGTCATCTGAACGATAATTCGTATACTACCAGGGATATGATTCCGGATAACGCTGACGCTTGCATTTGATAAACCCAGGACAAAGGTCACTGCAATCGCCATCACAATTACCGTTTCCAGCTTGGTTGTAATAGCCAGGGCAGAACAGATTCCAAGAACTTGAAGGGCAATGGGATTGTTATCAAATAATGGGTCTAATAGAATCTTTTTTCCACGTAACCGCACCTGCTCCCGCACGGTTTCCTTGACTTCAGGTTCCGGGGTTACATCTATGTCAAGCGTGTCAGACACACTCATGATGGTGTCCTTTCATGGGGCCAATCTTCCTATCTATGCGCCTATTCTCTACGGATTTACTACCCACGGTCCTTTCCTTCAGATGCGCGCAATCTGTCTAAAAAAGGCTTGAAACCATTTTCTCCCAGCCAGTATCGAAGGAGATCCCTAACGCCACGGGATGTAATGGTCGCTCCCGATAAGCCATCCACCCGGTATTGAAACTTCGGATCGTTGGGAATCACTTTTCCTTTCAGGACTTCTATTCCGATGTTCCAATTTTCGTCAAAAGCTTTTTTTCCTATCCACTGAGCTTTCCACCGTGGATTGTCGACCTCTCCACCCAGTCCCGGCGTTTCCCCGTGTTCATAGAAGGCAAAACCATTTATTGTGGTCATGTCACTGTCCAGAGCGAGAAACCCGTATAATGTAGACCAGAGCCCTTTACCATGAACGGGAAGAATCATTTGTTGTAATAGCCCTTCCTCATCTATGGCGACGTAGACTAAAGCATATTTCGACCTGTTTTTAATTCCTGCCAGATCGAGCTCTTTCGAAATAGGGATTCCGTATTCCGGGCTTTTCGCAGCCTTCTTCTGATCGAACGTGGCTATATCTATGTCTTCGTGATATTCTCCAGTTGCCAGATCAACCAGCTTAGCCTCGAACTTTGCGAAGAGTTCTTCGACAGACTTACCTTTTTCTAAAAGTCCGGCAGCCATAAGAATATTTTTTTTCTTGTCAAGATCCTTGTTTCGCAACTGGTCCGGTTTCAAGAAAACAGCAGCGCCGGACACGACGACAGAACAGACGATAGAAAGCAGCCCGGCGACGATAAGCGTCTTTTTGATCGTATCATTACCCATAGCGCACCTTCCTTTTTTTAATGTGCGCATTCACGACCAGATTGTCGATGACGGGGGCAAACACATTGCCGAAGAGAATGGCAAGCATCATCCCCTCAGGGAAAGCAGGGTTAATAACGCGGACGAGTATAACGAGAAAACCGATGAGGAAACCATAGATCCACTTTCCCGTATCAGTCATGGCCGCAGAAACGGGATCTGTAGCCATAAAAACCAGGCCGAAAGCAAATCCACCAAGCACCAGATGCCATGCCGGACTCACGGCAAACATAGAATTTGTATCACTCCCTACGGTATAAATCAGCCCGGAAGTGGCAAGGGCGCCAATGAGCACCGCCAGCATGATGCGCCAGGAGCCGACACCGGTATAGACAAGTAAGGCGGCGCCGAAAAGACAGGCGAGAGTAGAGGTCTCTCCCATAGACCCTTGAACCTGCCCTAAAAAGGCCTCCATCCAGGTCATCTGTGCCGTAAGCATTTGCATGCTTTCAGCGGCAACGAGTCCCAGAGGCGTTGCGCCACTGAAACCGTCGACCGCAGTCCAGACAAAATCTCCGGACATTTGTGCCGGATAAGCGAAAAAGACGAAGGCGCGAGCCGTAAGCGCTGGATTGAGAAAGTTTTTACCTGTGCCCCCGAAAATCTCTTTTCCTATGACCACACCAAACGAAATGCCAATAGCCACTTGCCAGAGAGGAATCGTCGGTGGTAGAATAAGAGGAAAAAGTATTCCGGTGACCAGGAAGCCTTCGTTCATCTCATGTTTTCTTATGATGCAAAAGAGGGCTTCCCAGAACCCGCCTACCATATTACAAACAAGGAAAATGGGAATGAAATAAAGCGCCCCGTGAAGTAGATTAGACACTATATTCTCGTAATCATACCCCACGCCAAGCGTCTGAATGACAAGGCCCCGCCACCCGGGCTCCGACAAGACCCCCATATTTTCCATCGCCAGATTAGCCTGGTAGCCCGTGTTGTACATAGCCATAAGGCCGCATGGAAAAAGCGCGATAGCGACGGTGATCATCATGCGTTTTAAATCTAAACCGTCCCGAACGTGCGTGGCGCCTTTGGTTACCTCTCCCGGAGAGTAAAGAAACGTATCCAGCGCTTCGTAAACCGGGTAAAGCTTTTCTAATTTCCCCCCTTCATTGAAGTGGGGGTGCACCTTATCCAGTATGGTTCTTAATTGCTTCATTACCCTTCCATCTCAATCTGTGTAAGATTTTGCCTTAACATGGGACCGTAGTCATATTTGCCCGGACAAACAAAAGTCGATAGGGCCAGGTCTTCTTCGTCCAGCTCCAGACAACCTAACGCCTGCGCCTGATCTGTATCTTCTACAATCAGCGCCCGCAAAAGAAAAGTGATCATGATATCCAGGGGCATAATTTTCTCATACATGCCGATGGGAACCATGGCGCGTTCACTCCCGCCGGTGGTAGAGCTGAAAGCAAACCGTTTTCCCGGGATGAGTTTAGATATAAAAGTGGATATGATAGAAAACTTATCAAATCCTGGAAGCTGCCAATCCAACAACATGCGTTCTCGATTTTCAGCGATGACGCTGATCTGCAGGTGATAACGACCAAGGAAATCAAAGGGGCTTACCGCTATTTGTCCGTAAAAAACAGATCCTGAGATCACCCGGACCTCACCGTCTTTCAATTCATCGCTGACGATATCTTCAATATGTGCACCCAGCCGCGTGCGCAGCAAGCGTGGTCGTTTAACCATCGGGCCCGCGAGAGATATGATCCGCTCCACATTGATTTTTCCTGTCGTGAAAAGGGATCCAATCGCCAGGACATCCTGATAATTCAGATACCAGACCGTCTTTTGGGCACTTACAGGATCCAGAACATGTATGTGCGTCCCCACCAGACCCGCGGGATGTGGCCCTTTAAACTCAGCCGTCGTTACAAAATTAAAATCAGCGCCGGGCAGGACCATGCCGGGTGCGTGACAGAGATATAGCTTGCCTTCCGTCAATTTTGAGAGGGCGGTTAAACCATTGATGAAATCTTTTTCTCTTTCTGTAATGATAAGATGGGGCTGTAATGCCAGAGGATTCGTATCCATGGCATTGACAAAAATAGAGTGGGGTGTGGTTCCTGGGGGCGGGACTTTGCTGTAAGGTCTGGTTCTTAGCACAGGCCAAAGGCCGGACGCGAGTAATTTTTCTTCTACCTCGTCACGTGTGAGTTCCGAGAGCCGATCTTCCGGATAGGAACCAAAAGTTTCTTCCTCATTACCGCTCACGGCTATGACCACAGATTGCAGGATTCTTTTTTGACCACGGTTAATGGCGATGACTTCGCCGCATGCCGGCGAAGTGTAGCGTATGCCCGGCGTGATTTTGTCGGAAAAAAGGAGCTGGCCCAGTTTTACCGGGTCACCAACTTTTACCGCCATCATGGGTTTCATGCCCACATATTCTGTACCGATAACCGCAACAGTTTTTACATCAGCAGCCGCCTCGATTGCCAGATCAGGCTCTCCCGTTATGGGTAAATCCAACCCTTTATTAAATTCGAAAGGCAGGCTTGGTGCTTGTCCATTATTCATGCAAAGTTCTTTCACGTTTGTGGACGTACTAATGTATTAAAATACTTTTCAGGTAAAGAGTGATATTTTGCCAGATCAAATCAGGCAGTACCTAAAATATAGAGACTTTTTCATTTTACAAATGTTTTTTTTAAAAACTTTTCTGCCACCTGCTACCCGCCACAAACCACCCGCGCTGATGTTGCGCTCACTGCTACGTAAAATCAGTTGCTCATTCCTTATTTCGCATCTTATCCTGTTCGAGGTAAGGCACCCCGTCGGAAATCCACTGAGGGGCTGGTTCGCCTTTCAGGTAATGCCCGAACCAGGTCAGTATTCTGCGATGATAGTCGATCTGATTATGCTTCTTGGCAAGCCCATGATTTTCTCCTTCATAGGCCAACAGAACGAGCTGTTTTCCTGCGCGGCGCGCTACATTGTAGTACTCAATCCCCTGGCGCATATCCACGTTGCCGTCCGCATCACCGACTTCTACCAGCAGAGGGGTATTCAGACTTTTAACGTTAAATACCGGCGAGTTACGGATATACGCGTCCGGGTCCTCCCAGTAAGGCACCTCCATGCGTTCCTGGCCGATCTCGAAATGTCCGGCTTCCGGAAAACCGGCATTCCAGAAGATCGCTCCGTACATGCTGATCAGATTGGTCAGCGGCGCGCCGGCTACCGCAGCGCTGAAAATGTCTGTCTGCGTCACGGCATAGGCGGCCTGGTATCCGCCCCAGGAGTGACCAACCAGGCCGACGCGGGCCGGATCCACGAGCCCAGTCTTCAGAACTTCTTCCACCGCCGCCTCAATGGTCTGCACAGAGGACCGACCGGGATCACGCGCTTTAAAAATGATATCCGGCTGCAAAACGAAGTATCCCTCGCTGGTGAACACGGTCGTGTTGTAATAGCTGCGTTCCGAAGGCGCCTGATACTGGTGCACCGACGGAGACCGGATTTCGTAAATATACACGATCATCGGGTACTGCTTTCCTGGTTCGTAGGCCGCCGGATAGAACAAAGCGCCCTGAAGTTTCCGACCCCATGGATTCTCATATTCGATCAGTTCTGAACGACCCCAGGCATACTCTTTCTGGAACGGGTTGGTATGGCTAACCTGCCGCGCTCTGGTGAAATCATGGGGCGCTACAAAGTAATCGGGGGCATCGTCAAAATCCTGCGTGACATAGGCATAGATGTCAGCCCCTTCGGCTTTTATGAGGCGGTCTACACGGTCGTCGGTCCATACGACCGGTTCAGGCTGTTTGCCCAGCTGGAGGTGGGCATAACCATACTTCTTGCTCCACTCGCCATACATGCTCAGGTATAAGGGCGCCGATGGATCGATGAATTTTTCCTCATCGTCAAGACGCACGTACCGGTGCCGGATCCGCTCGTTTGACCCTTGCGTGAGGTTGACGGCGTCTGTCCCATCCGGACGAATCTGCCAGATGTCGTATTTGTCGTATACCAGAACCGTCTTATCATCCCTGGTCCATCCCGCCAGGCCGAAGGGGGGCTTCTGCTCCACAGGATGATCGTATTCCTGATTTACAAAGGAGGTAGAAAGGTCGGTAGTTATCTCGGTATGCCGGCCGGTTTGGATGTCGTAGACCAGGTAGTGGTCCTTCTCCAGATAGAGGATATATCGGCCACCGGGACTGGCGCCGAAATTGTGCCGAATCCGTTCTCTTATTACCGTCCACCCACCGGACGTCACATCTACCAGATATAAATCTTGATAGGGCCGGCCGAACATGCCGTCGAATTCATAGGGCGTGCGATCGGCGCCGATCGCGTAACGCTGTCCCGGCACTAGCGTAACCGGTTCGGTTAAATTTTTACCGAGCCGCACAACGCGATTGGTCTTGAGATGCCATGCGACAAGGTAATTACGCCGGCGAATGCGTTCTGCGCTCATCTTTTGTTCCGGGATCACCTGCCGATCTTTCGGGTGCCAGACCAGCACTTCGGCCGGTTCGAGCGCATCGACTGCCATCGAATCGGCGTCTGTTTCGACCTTCTCTTCCGTCGGCTTTTTCTCTCGATCCCGTATGCCGAAAAAGAGAATGGCGCCATCATCCGACCATTCCAGTTTTTGTCCTTCTACAATACGGGAGTTTTGTGGCACACCGGACAACGTGTCAGGATTCAAGATCAGTTTGGTTGGATTCTTATCATCAAGCTTCTGCCATGCAAGAATCACATGGGTCGCCTCTTCATACGCGTCATCCTCCCGTTCCCTCAGTACGGCGAGATCATCTTCCTTCTCCCGCCATGAGAGTCCAGTGTACCGGGTGGTCTCCGTGTCGAGCGTTCTCAGTATGCCTGTATCGGGATCGAAAACCTGTATGCCGTTCCCTGCCTGCCCTTCCGCGTCGATGATCATTGCGAGCATGGCGCCGTCCTCCTGCCAGGCGTATTCGGATACGTTGCCGAAGTTAGTTTTGATACCGGTTGACAGGTTAGTCATGACGAGGTCCACCCCTTTACTCTCCTGGTCTTTACGTGGATAGCGCTCCATGGCCAGGTAGGCCCCGTCGTCGCGAAAAATGAATGAGGCCACCTCTTCCACAACCGTGCTATCCCCGGTGACCAGATTCAACAGGCCCAGATTATTACGTACGGACTTCTTCTGTTTTTCGCGTTTCTTCCGTTCTGATTCCGACATCTTGATGCCGTAAGCCAGCCAGCGACTGTCGGAGGAAAAGGATACACCTTCTCCAAATGGCATGACGGTGAGTGCATCGGTGTCAAGTTGGCGAACCCGGAGTTCATTCTTCTTGTTAACTCTGGTAACCTCGTACGCGAGCCAACGGCCGTTGGGCGACAGCACACCGGATCTGAGTGTTTCCCACTTCCCGTAGTCCTCAGGCGTGACGGGCGAAGGGACGTCGGTCGTCTGCGCAAATGATTGAAGGGCAACGGTGGCACAGAAGATCACGGTAAGAGAAAGCGTTTTATATAATTGTAATAAGGACATACATATTTCCTCCAGGGCTTGTTGCGGTGAGCCTTCTGTTTCGATCAAATCAGAAGCCGTAATCAGGCGTATTTGGGATCAATTATGATAAACCGTATGGGTGCTATAGACAAGGAAGAATTCACAACAGGGCGATGCGGAATATACGCGAAGGATAAAAACTCTAACGGAACAGAACGAGGAAAAGTGAGCGTGCAAGGGAATTTATCTCGCACGGCCACTCGCTTACAGAGGGCTATTTGAGTAGGGTCATACGGCGACTTTGCACAAAACCTGCGTCGGTAGTCTGACGGTAGAAATACACGTCGGATGCTACAGACCGGCCGGTCGCGTTGGCCCCGGTCCAGATCGCCGTATAGCGACCGGGTTGTTTGACGCTATCCACAAGACGCGTGACCTGCTGACCCAGTAGTTGTAGATGGTCAAGGTGACCTGGGCTTGCTGCTGCACCTCATAGGCAGAGTAATTGAATGCCCTTCATTACACTTCCTTTGTAACCATGGGTGCATATCTATCCTGATAGAACCGCGGCGGCCTGCCACAGTATTGTGGTGCTGTTTCAATCACCAATCACCATTCACCAATTGGTATTTACTGCACCTTCGTAATCACCGAGGTCAGCTCATGCTCCTGCAGTAACTGGTTGAATGCGGGTAGATCCGCCTCGAGGATATGGTCCAGCTCTCCCTGGTATTGCTGGAGCCGCTCCTTGAGTATCTGGTGTACTTCCCCGTGCTGATCCGTCGGCGGGAAGTCGGCCACGGCCACGGCGCCAGCCAGGTAGCCGATACGGCTGACGAGCTTCGAAGGCCATCGAATCACATCCTGACCGGTACCGCTGCGTTTCATCTGGATCATCTTTTCTTCGACGGCGATCAGCTTGCCGTCCATCAGGTCCACGGCGCTCACAATCTCTCCGGCATCCGTCCGGCCTTTGAGGAGAGACTTAAGGTCGTAGATCTGTCGGCGGATGAGTTCGATGCGATTGACTAGGCCGGCCGTGGTATTCATGTCCTCCTGAAGCGACCGGACCATGGCCGTCTGAGCAGCGATGTCGGCTTCGGTACCTTCCGAGTGAGGATCTTTGTGCACGACCAGCTGCTGTTTGTATTCCTGCCCTGCCACGTCGAGCACAACGGTGTAGGTCGCCGGTGGTGCCAGCCTCGTGATGCGGCCGACCGGCGCGTTACGCGTACGATCCTCGTCCAGTTCGACCCAGGCAGCGTATCGCGGTTTCGTCCGCAGCTTGATCTGCGTGGTGGGCTCACCCCACAGGTTCCACCAGACCCGGTTGATCCCTGCCTTGCCCGTGCCGGGGAGGTTACGAACCGTCTGGCCGGATGCGTCAACGATCCGGATGGTGACGCTGTCTTCGGTCGCCTCTCCCAGCCAATAGTTGATCGAGGCGGCGGCCGGTGGATCATCTCCATCCGATTGATCGTCGAACATCCTCATCGGTCCCGTAATCGGTTGGAAGCGATAGGTTGGTCTGGGTTTGAACAGATGCGCCGAAGCGGAAGCCACTTCCGGGGTAAACTGCTGGAGAGGAGTGATGTCGTCCATAATCCATATGCCGCGGCCGTACGTTCCCACCACCAGGTCATTGAAATGTTCCTGTACTGCGATCCAGTACATGGGCGCAGCCGGCATATTGGTCATGAACGGCTGCCACTGTTCGCCGTCGTTAAAGGAGATATACAAGGCGTTTTCGGTGCCGAGGTACAAAAGGCCCGGACGGACCGGATCTTCCAGAATGTGCCGGGCATAACTCAGCGGACTCACTGAAATGCCTGTCGTGATCTTCCGCCAGCTTGCGCCGAAGTCTTCTGTTCTATACACGTGGGAAGCAAAGTCGCCTACCTGATGGAAATCCACGGTAATGTAGGCCTTCCCGGCCTCCCATCGGGAGGCATCGATATTACGCACCGTACCCAACGGTGGTAGGCTCGGAATGTTATCGGTCACGTTCGTCCAGTTTGCGCCGCCGTCCCGGCTTATATGCACCAGCCCGTCATTCGATCCTGCCCAGAAGACACCTTGCTGCACGGGGGACTCGTCGAAAGCGTAAATAACGCTGAAATACTCCACGCCGATATTGTCGGGCGTGAGACCGCCGGAAATTCCCTGTCTGCTCTTGTCATTGGTCGTGAGGTCGGGACTGATCACATCCCAGCGCTGCCCGCCGGTGGTCGTCCGGTGGACATGCTGGCTGGTGACGTAGATCGTGTTGGGATCGTGCGGTGAAATAAGCAGCGGAAACGTCCACTGGAACCGGTATTTGAGGTTTTCGGCAGGCCAGCCGCCTGTCACTTCCGGCCACACTTCCACCTGCCGGTACTGTCGGGTACGCTCATTATAGCGCACGACAATCCCGCCCCGGGCACCGGCGCCGGAAGCGCTGGACCAGATGATGTCGGGATCAACCGGATCAGGCGTGGCGAACCCGCTCTCCCCGCCCCCGACCGAATGCCACATCCCCCGCGCGATGCCCGAGTTGAGGAACCGGCCGGTACGGCTTCGGCTCGGGCCTCTCATGGAAGGACCATCCTGGCGGTTGGCATATACATAGTATGGGATGTTGTTATCCACGGTAACATGGTACAGTTGTGCCACCGGAAGCTGGACGCGAAACCAGGACTTTCCTCGGTTCCGGGTGATCGCAAGGCCCCCATCACCAGCAACGATCATGCGATCGGCATTGGTGGGGTCGATCCATATGTCGTGACTGTCCCACGTAGGCCGCACGGAACCCGTGAGCACCTCCGAGGTCCTGCCGCCGTCCCTGGTGATGCTGTAGGCTCCGGCGAGAAAATAGACCTCGTCGGGGTCGTCAGGAGAGACCGCGCAGCGGGTGTAATACGGTTGGCGACCTCCAAGGTTACGGTTGTGGGTCATAAGCTGCCATTGCTTGCCCCCGTTTTCCGAACGCCACAGTTCGCCACTGTCGGTCTCCTGTCCATGCCAGGGAACGCCGTCACCGGTTTCGATGAGCGCGTAGATCCGCTCCGGGTCGGCCGGGGTCATGGCCAGTCCGATCTTGCCCACAGAACGTCCGGGGAGACCGTTCCCTTCGAGACGTTTCCAGGTGTCCCCCCCATCGCGGGTCACAAAAATCCCACTGCCCGCGCCACCGCTCTCCCGTCCCCACGTTTTGATGTCTAGCTGCCACATCCCCGCGAACAGGATGCGGGGGTTGTTCGGGTGCATGACCAGGTCAGAGGCACCGGTGCTGTCGTTTACAGCCAGCACCCGCTCCCAGGAATCCCCGCCGTCCCTGGTCCGGTAGATGCCGCGCTCCGGCCGGGGCAGGTAGGCATCACCGAGGGCCGCCACGTACACGACATCGGGATTCGTTGGATGGACGACAACCCGTCCGATCCGCCCGGTGCCCTCCAGGCCTGCATGACGCCAGGTCTCTCCTCCATCCGTGGTTTTCCAGACGCCGTTTCCAATGGAGACGTTGGAACGGATAAACGTCTCCCCCGTGCCGGCCCATATGATCTCCGGATCAGACGGCGCCACCGCCACCGCACCGATGGAGTGGACCGGCTGGTCATCAAACACCGGTGCGAAGGTGAGACCGCCGTCCACTGTTTTCCACAGCCCTCCGGAAGCAGCGCCGGCGTAGTAGACCATCGGATTTCCGGCGATTCCAGCTACCGCAATGAACCGGTTACCGACCGGGCCCACGTGTCGGTACTTGAGTGGCTCGTATTGTTCCGGCGTAATCTGTTGCGCAGCAGCAGATCCGACGAGCATGAGACAGGCAATACCTGTCATAGTCAGCAAACCGAATCTTGTTGATCTGGTGTACATATCGAACCTCCTGGCTCCTTGTGGTCTCCCGGGCATGGAGACGCCCGGCAGATAGGCCCTACCGACTTGGTGTAGCTTGACATCTAAATAAAGAGGGGTGTTAGGTCAGGAATATATTCAGAGAGGGGCCAATTGTCAATCGTGGGAGATCATGACGGGTATCCGGCCTCCGATCAATACATTCCGCACTCCGCACTCTGAATCATAATAATCACAGAATTCTGTATGCTTGCCTATCGGGGTTTTTGCTTGACACACCGGGCCGATATTTTTATATTGCGTCACCTTTTGTCGTTCAGTTTGTGGCTCAGTCCAGACGAAAAACAGGCTTTCATGTAACGAATATTTGGTCCCCAATTTTATATCTGGAGGAGTACCCGGGTGAACAACCCGAACGAAACCATACAGCAACGTATTAACAAGCTCAAAGAGATCCGCGATCTCGGGGTAAATCCGTATCCGTATCGCTATGATATCTCCCATCCCGCTCAAACCATTCTTGATCAAGCAGACGCATTAATCGAAGACGGAACCCCGGTTACCGTCGCGGGAAGAATACTCTCAAAGCGGGGGCACGGTAAATCGGGCTTTGCGCATATAACAGACCGTACGGGACGCATCCAGGTGTATGTACGGCTCGACAAAGTAGGCGAAGCGGCTTACCATATGTATAGCCGCCTGATCGAAGTCGGAGACTATATCGGTGTCGAGGGGGTCGTCTTCCGGACCCGCACGGAAGAAATCACGGTATTGGTCGACAAGTGGGTTCTGCTATCCAAGGCGTTACGTCCTCTCCCTGAAAAGTGGCACGGGCTGCGCGATAAAGAAATTCGGTATCGACAACGGTATGTAGATCTGATCATCAATCCGGATGTAAAAGAGGTGTTTCTCAAGCGTTCCCGCCTGGTTCGAACGATCCAGAAATTCATGGACGGTGAGGGATTTATCGAGGTGGAAACACCGATTTTACAGCCTTTATACGGCGGGGCGCTGGCCAGACCATTTACGACTCATCATCATGCGTTGGATATGCCATTATATTTGCGCATAGCAGATGAGCTTTATCTTAAAAGACTGATTGTCGGTGGCCTGGAACGGGTCTACGAGATCGGACATGATTTTCGTAATGAAGGCATTGACCGGACGCATAATCCTGAATTTACGATGCTCGAGTTTTATATGGCATATGCGAATTATACCGACGTGATGGATCTTGTTGAAAACTTATATGTGGCTGTTTTTCAGGAAGTCAACGGCACCCTGCTGCACACCTATCAAGGTGAGTCTATCGACATGACACCGCCCTGGCCTCGACTCCCGATGCTCGAAGCGATCAAAAAGTATGCCGATATCGATGTGGCTGGTCAATCGACGGAGGCATTGGCGGCATTATGTCAGGAACGAGAGATTGGTATGGATGCTGAGTTCAATCGGGGTAAATTAATCGACGGACTGTTTGAATTTTTTGTTCAACCCAGGTTGAATAATCCTACCTTCATCACGGAATATCCCGTGGAAATTTCACCGCTTGCCAAACGGCATCGGGAGAACCCGGAATTGACCGAGCGTTTTGAGCTCTTCATTTGTGGGAGTGAATGCGCCAATGCTTTTTCTGAATTGAATGATCCCATCGATCAACGAGAACGATTCGAACAACAGGTAGAAATGCAACAGAAGGGCGACGGCGAAGCGCATACTATGGATGAGGATTATCTTCGAGCGATGGAATACGGCATGCCGCCTACGGGTGGATGCGGCATCGGTATCGACCGCTTGGTGATGCTGGTCACGGACTCCGCGTCCATAAAAGATGTTCTGCTCTTTCCTCATATGCGATCTGAGACCTTTCAAGATGGTGAAGAGGGCTGGTCAGATCAAAACGAACAGCCTGAGAGTGACGAGTTGTGAACCGGTCCCGCTGGTCCTATGAGTTGTTAATCGCGATGAGATATTTGCGCTCAAAACGGCGAACGCGATTCGTTTCCATCATTACCTATATCTCTGTTGGCGGCATCCTTGTCGGCGTCGCGGCGTTGGTCATCGTGCTCTCGTTATTCAACGGTTTTGAGAGCGAAGTCCGTGAGCGGATAATCGGCCAGAGAGCCCATATAAACGTCTATTCGCTATACAATAGACCGATCCTTGAATTTGACACGTTAATTGATCGGATCATGGCCATTGATCATGTCGTATCGGCCGCCCCCTATGTGCTTGAAAAAGCCATATGCGCCCCAGTACCCTCAAGCCGAAACGCCACAGCCGGGGTGGTTGTTCTCGGAGTAGATCTTGAGCAGGAACGGCAGGTTACCGATCTTCACAATAATATCGTGTTCGGTAACTTGAGTTTCGAACCAGAACCAGACATGGAAAATCCGGATGCTAAACCCTTACCGGGAATTATCATGGGACGGGGATTGGCTGATGCCCTTGGCGTCATTGTCGGACAGAAGGTCGTTTTAGGAAATATCCAGGGTTTGTCCCTGACATCGATGCCTGTTCCATACCTTCGGTCCTACCGCGTTACGGGCATATCGGAAACCGGATTTTATGAATACGACGCCTCATTTGTGTATATTGCCCTTCCAGAAGCCCAGCGATTGTTCAAGCTCGGTGAAGGGGTCAACGGCATCGCCGTAAGAGTGGATGATAGAAACCTGGCACGGGCTGTCGGAGACGAAGTTGAGCAGTATTTAAATCAGTACGCGAAAAAAACAAGTGAAACATCTGTTGCGTCATCACGCTCTTCTACTTATTTTACGGTAGACTGGATGCAACAGCATAAGAGTCTATTTCAATGGATGACTCTTGAAAAATGGGCGTCATTCACAGTACTCAACCTGATTATTCTGGTTGCTGCCTTTAATATCGTCAGCACCTTAATCATGGTGGTACTGGAAAAAACGAAGGACATTGGAATTTTAAAATCCATGGGAGCTACGGCCCGGAGTATAATGAAAGTCTTCATCATACAGGGTTCTGTTGTGGGCATTTTAGGCACGGCGCTGGGCTGCGCGATCGGTTTTACTATTTGCTGGATACAGGTCACGTTCAAGTTGATTATGTTACCATCCGATATATATCTTATTGATGCCCTGCCGATACGCATCGATATGTTTGATTTTATCAGTGTGGCTGTCGGCTCCATGTTGATTTGTATATTGGCCTCCGTATATCCAGCCTGGAAGGCTGCCCAATTGGTACCGGTAGATGCCATCCATGAATAACAAAGGGTTGGCAGATATCGGCATGAGCGATCCGGGATCAACACAGACTACAGAAAAAAAAATCATACTGGAAGCGAAGGATATTCATAAGCTTTTTCATACCGGCGGTGATCAGTTAATTGTTCTGGAAGGCGTCAACCTGAAAATCAGGCAGGGCAGTATCATTGCCATTTTCGGCGCTTCCGGGGTGGGGAAAAGTACCCTGTTATACATTCTGGGGACAATCGACCGGCCCACATCCGGCCAGGTGGTCATTGATTCAACGAATGTTTTTGATTTGGAAGAGAACCAGCTGGCTGAGTTTCGGAATCGGACCGTTGGATTTGTTTTTCAGGGGCACCATTTATTACCGGAATTTTCTGCCCTGGAAAATGTGATGATGCCGATGCTGATCGGCAGGCAGGATTGGGCTTCTGCGAAGGTGAGGGCGGAAACCCTATTACAGGATGTGGGCTTGTCTGAACGGGTCGGCCATAAGCCGGGTGAGTTATCCGGCGGAGAGCAACAGCGAGTCGCCGTCGCCCGGGCTCTGGCAGGATCTCCTCAGGTCATTCTGGCTGATGAGCCATCCGGCAATCTGGATAAAAAGACCGGGGCGGCACTGTTTGATATGATCTCGACATTAAGCCGCACTTATCATCAAGCGTTTGTTATCGTGACACATGATGAAAGGATAGGACGTCGAGCAGACCGCATGTATGAACTGGCGGATGGCCGGTTGACCGACGTCACCTCGGAGCAAAAGATATGAGTGAATCGTTATGTTCTCAATGCGGCATGTCACTCAGCGATTTTAATGATACAGGACGATTGGGATGCGCCGGGTGTTATACCGCCTTTCGACAGGAATTGATCCCGGTATTCAAGCATGCGCATGGATATGCTCACCATACCGGTAAAATCCCTGTTGGGGATCCCCAACAGCTTGAGATAAGGATGGCACTAATTTCTCTTCGACGTGAGTTGAAAAAAGCAGTGGCTCAGGAGGCGTTTGAACAGGCGGCCTCGCTTCGGGATCGTATTTATGATATCCAGTACAAAAAGGAACCTCTCCCGGCGGTGCCGCGTTGATCAATATGGATACGTCGATCAATGATTTTATCGATTTGAGTCCACGATGGTGTGACGGGGAAGGGGAAAGCTGTGAATTGATCATAAGCAGTCGAGCGCGATTAGCACGAAACTTGACGGCCATTCCGTTTGTGCATCGCACCATCAAAAATGATCTGTTCCGTATTATTAAAAAGGTAGAGACCGCAGTACGGACCAGTTCGGAGATGGAACAGGCGGTGTACTTTTCACTGCCTGATGCATCGGAGTTGGACCGCAAAGTCCTGGTAGAAAGGCGTTTGATCAGCCCTTCGCTGGCAGAAAGTGACCGACCCGCAGGCGTGTTTATCAATCGATCTGAAACAACCAGTTTGATGGTTAACGAAGAAGATCACCTTCGGCTTCAGACTATTTACAGTGGGCTGCAATTAAACGCTGCCTGGCATGAAGCGGATAAAATCGATACCGAATTAAGCAAAATGCTGGATTTTGCTTACTCCGATGAGTTTGGATATTTAACCGCCTGCCCTACCAATGTGGGCACGGGCATACGTATGTCGGTGTTGATCCATTTGCCGGGACTGACCTGGTCGGATCAGATAGAACCGGTCATACGCGCCATGAGGGAAATTGGTTTTACCGTGCGGGGATTGTACGGGGAAGGGACAGGGACACTGGGTAATTTATATCAGATTTCAAACCAGTGGACCCTTGGATATGTGGAACAGGACATTGTCAACCGATTGGATGAGGTCGTCCAGAAGTTAATGGACTATGAGCACAAAGCATGTGACGCTTTGTTGGAAGAGGCCAAAAATCATATCGAAGACCGTATATGGCGTGCGTATGGTACATTGGCTCATGCCAGGTTGCTCAGTGAACAGGATGCGCTTGATGCCCTGTCCATGCTCAGAATGGGTACTTATATGAAGCTTTTTACGGGAATTAAAATGAAGTCATTTAATAATTTGCTGGTTATTACACAATCTGCTCATGTTCAGAAACGCATAGGCCGATGTTTAAATATAGAGGATCAGGATAAGCATCGCGCCGAATTAGTCCGGCAATATGTTAAATGAAGGTGCTATTAATTGAAGCCATGACACAATTTTCCATATGATGTTAGGTCGAAGGGAGTCCGAGATGCCCCAGGGAAGTAACAACAAATTCACGGAACGTTTCAAAAAAGTGATGCAGATCGCACGTGAAGAAGCCGCCAGGCTGCAGCATGATTATATTGCTACAGAACATTTGCTACTGGCTTTTCTGGGTGATGGAGATGGGACTGCTGCTGCCATGCTGCGCAATCTCGGCATTGATCTTGACGAGTTACGTCAATCCATCGAAGAGGCTACCGTCTCGCAATCTAGTGCCCTCACCATTGGCCAGGTGCCCTTTACTCCCCGGGCAAAGCAGGCGCTTGAGATAGCCGCCCATGAAGCCAGTAATATGAAATCAAAATATGTGGGGACCGAACATCTTTTACTGGCGCTCGTCAGGGATAAGCAAGGCATTGCTTCTCAGATCCTCGCCACCTATGATGTGAATTACGATAAAATAAAAGAAGAAATTCAGAATATCCAGAGTGATCGCTCGGTGACCAAAAAAGAGGCGCAGCGAAGCAGAACCCCTTTTCTTGATCATTTCGGTCGTGACTTGACGGAATTAGCCCGTACAGGCAAATTAGATCCTGTGATTGGCCGCGATAAAGAGATTGAACGCGTGACACAGATATTGAGTCGAAGGAAGAAGAACAATCCGGCACTCATCGGAGAACCCGGTGTCGGTAAAACCGCCATCGCCGAAGGCCTCGCGCAACATATTGTTAACAGGCGCGTTCCTCAGATTCTCGAGGGCAAACGTGTCGTTACGCTTGACATGGGCGCCATCGTCGCCGGTACCAAGTATCGCGGTCAATTTGAAGAACGTTTGAAATCCATCATGGCCGAAATTACCAAATCAGACGAAGTCATCATTTTTATAGATGAATTACATTCCATTGTCGGCGCCGGTGGCGCTGAAGGCAGTCTGGATGCATCAAATATTTTCAAGCCGGCCCTGGCCCGTGGTGAATTGCAGTGCATAGGCGCTACAACCCTGGATGAGTTCCGAAAACACATCGAAAAAGACGGTGCCCTCGAACGAAGATTCCAGAAAGTCGTTGTTGATCAACCCAGTATCGAAGAAACCATTGAGATGATCAATGGCGTCCGTAGCCGTTTTGAAGAATATCATAAAGTCGAATATACGTCAGGCGCTCTGGAAGCTGCGGTAAAACAATCGGATCGATATATTAAAGATAGATTTTTGCCGGACAAGGCGATTGATGTGATCGATGAGGCTGGTTCAAGAGCCCAATTGTCCAAAATGACATTGCCCTCGGAAATCCGTGAAATTGAAGAACAAATCGAGTCTATTCAGGATAAAAAAGTCGAGGCCGCACAGAATCAGGAATTTGAACGGGCGGCAGCGCTTCGAGATCGCCAGGAAGAACTGCAAAGGGAATATGATGACGCCTTCAAAATCTGGAGAGATCGGGTCGCCGGAGAAATCATCGTCATTACGGAGGACGACATTGCCCATATTATCGCCAGTATGACCGGTATTCCCATTTTCCGCCTTGAAAAACAAGAATCTCAAACGCTGTTGCGAATGGAAGACGAATTGAAAAAGCGGGTGGTAGGACAGGATGAAGCGATCCTGGCCCTGAGCAAAGCCATCCGCCGTTCCCGCGCCGGCTTAAAAAACCCGAATCGTCCCATCGGTTCGTTTATGTTCCTCGGGCCGACCGGTGTGGGGAAAACAGAATTAGCGAAAACCATGGCAGATTTTCTGTTCCAGGATCAGGACGCGCTCATTCGTATCGATATGTCCGAGTACATGGAGAAATTCAATGTCTCCAGATTGATCGGCGCCCCTCCAGGGTATGTAGGATATAATGAGGGCGGCCACCTCTCTGAAAAGGTACGCCGGAAGCCATACTCTGTTATCTTGCTGGACGAACTCGAAAAAGCGCATCCGGACGTGTTCAATATTTTACTGCAAATTCTGGATGAAGGCTCACTGACAGACAGCTCGGGCCGACGTGTTGATTTCAGGAACACCGTAATTATCATGACGTCCAATCTGGGGACGCGTGATATCAAAAAATCCGGCGGCCTCGGCTTTCAGTCAGGGGATTCCATATCCGATTATTCCAAGATGGAAAGTAAAGTCAAGGACGAGATGAAGCGACTCTTCAATCCTGAGTTTTTAAATAGAGTGGATGAGACCCTGGTGTTTCGGCAATTGGGCAAAGCAGAAATCTCATTGATCATCGATATACAACTCATAGAACTCAATGATAGGATGAAAGAACGAGGTATTTCGATTTCGTTGACCCAGAGCGCGAGAGAACTTCTGGCTGATAAGGGATACGATCCTGTCTATAACGCAAGATATATGAACCAGACGATTCAACGTATGATCGAAGATCCTCTGGCTGAAGAATTGCTTAAAGGGAAATTCCAGGACGGCGATGAAATTAAAATTGGCAAAAAAGGCGAGGAACTGACGTTTAATAAAACAGACACCTCCGACAGTTCCGATGAGACACCCGTGCTCTCAGAATCTGAAGTGTAACATGGTTCAGGAACATCCCGTGAGATCAAGCGTATAAACAATCAAACTGATCCTTGTGAATGATTTCATGGGTTCCTGACGTGACACAGTAGATCGCTCCACTGTGTCTATGATCGTTGTTGTTATCCTGGATGTTTTTCTACCGAATGAGTATGGACTTATCAATCGGTCCACATCCCGGTGGGAAGTATGAAATCCCACCGGGATATATTTTGTAATTTAATACGCGTGAATCGGGGCGATTTAAAAGGATGTAATAGGAATGTTTGATCGACGATTGCGCAGTATAATGTACCTGATCATATTCATTGTAGGGGGGCCGTTTGCAACAGGGGTTTTTACACCTGCAAAGGGCCAGCAACCGCCCATAATTCTTGATGTAGTCATAGAAGGTCATGCCAATGTTGATGAACCACTGATCCGCTCGATGACGATCTTTAAAAAGGGGAATATATATAATCCCCGTGATGGCGCTACCACAATAAAACAACTCTATCGTCTGGGTTTATTTGAGGACGTGCGCGTATACGGCCAGTCACTAGGCAATGCCATTACAATCGTTATAAACGTCAAAGAATATCCCCTCCTGGAACGGATCGAATTCAATGGAAATAAAAAAATAAAAGATAAGGAACTCAAGCGGATTTCGGGTATTTACCAGGGCCAGGCCGTCAGCCCGTTTCGACGGAAGGGTGTAGAAGATAGAATAATCAAGGCGTATAATAAAAAGGGTTATCTTCTTGCCCAGGCCAATATGCGGGTTCTTGTGGAACGGAACAACGCGATTATTGAAATGACGATCAATGAAGGTAAAGAGGTTGAACTCGGTGAAGTTTTTATAGAAAACAATACCGCCGTCCATGAAAAAAAGCTGCAAAAGGCGTTTAAGGAAAAAGCCCAGACAGAGGAGGAACACTTCTGGAAAGAGGGGGATCTACGCCCTGCACGCCTGATGGATCAGTTTGAAAAAATAGCCGTAGAATATCGAAAATATGGTTATCGTGACGCCCGCATTGTAGGAGATACACTCTGGTTCAGTGAAGATAAAGAGAGGATGTATCTCAAGATCAAAGTAGATGAAGGCCGTCAATATTTTTTAGGCAAGGTGGCGTTTGACGGCAATACGAAATTCACAGATGAGCAACTGGGCAGTCTGATCAAAATAAATAATGGGGATCCGCTTGATGAAGAAAAGTATCAGGAAGGGGTGGCAAAAATCTATGAGGCATATGGTGAACTCGGCTATCTGTATGCCACGCCCATAGCGCGGGAGACTGCGATAAATGATTCGACCATTGATTTACAATTTGCTGTAAATGAAGGGGAACCGGCCAACGTCCACAGGGTCAATATCAACGGCAATACCAAGACAAAAGACAAGGTGATTCGCCGTGAACTGGTTATGAAACCGGGCCAGATCTTCCGGCGATCCGCCCTCCTTAGAAGTCAACGCGAAGTATTTCAACTGAATTTTTTCCAGGATGTCCAACCCGATCTGATTCCCTTACCTGACGGAGACGTCGATATTACGTTCACTGTCCTGGAGAAGCCGACGGGGACTGCTAATGCAGGTGCTGGCTACAGTGGCCTCGATGGTCTGATCGGTACGATATCCGTGGTTGTGCCCAACTTCCTGGGTAACGGCCAATCCGTGAATTTCGGCTGGGAGTTCGGCGCCCGCCGGAATTCCATTTCCGCTGGTTTTGTTGAGCCGTGGTTGTTTGACTCACCTACCAGCGCTGGTTTTGACGTGTTCAGAACCAATCGGCGTTGGTTTTCGGAGTTTAATATCATCCAAAAAGGATTCGGTCTCTCCCTCGGTCGGCGTTTTCGTGGCACGTACTGGCGTCTCAACGGAGCGTACCGGTTATTTGATTTAAGATATACCGGATTTGCCGCCACCTATTATCAACCAGCGGCTGATCTCGTCATTGCCCTGCCTGATTCCGCTATAACCGATCAAGACCGTACGAATCAGTTAACCCAGATAGAGAGTAATATCGGCCGACGACTCGACCTGGAAGGCAATAGCGGTTTGACGAGCCAGGTCTCCTTTTCCATTGCAAGGGACAGCCGTGATTTTCCTCAGTTCGCCACAAGCGGCATGCGCCTTAGCCTACAAAACGATTTTGCCGGTGTTGGCGGCGATGTGAAGTATTTTAAACAAATATATTCATCAGAGATTTATGTCCCGGTTCTATTCGGTACTGCCCTTTCCCTCAGAGGAAAATATGGCGTTGTGGCCAATCCGTTTAACTCAAGGGAAGTGCCGTTTTTCGAGCGGTTCTTTCCTGGGGGAATCAGTTTTGACGGTATGATCAGAGGGTACAGTAACAATTCTATTGGTCCCTATTCTGTGGTGGCTAACGGGGGGACCAGTAGAGACGGCGGTCGCGCCATGACGATTCTTACCCTGGAATATCAGCTTCCTATTTTGGATCAACGTTCATCGCCACAACCTGTTTATGCCGTCGCCTTTGCTGAAGCCGGCAACGCATGGGAGAAAATATCTCAAACTTCATTCGATCCGAGGAAACTGAAAAAATCCGTGGGCGTCGGCATACGGGTCATTATGCCCCTCATAGGGTTGTTGGGATTTGATTTCGCCTATGGATTTGACCCACCCTCTGATCCATTATTTTCCGCGACAACAAAACGTAGTGGCTGGAATACCCACTTTCAGCTTGGCCAGATGTTTTAATCACCAACACAATGAATCGATTTTAGGGTCTGTCTAAAATCGATCAGGAGGTACTTGAATGATCGGACGATCGAACATCGGATTCATTCCTTTCATGGTGGTCTTGCTTCTCATAGTACCCGGGCTTTCTTCAGCTCAACCGGTCAAAATAGGCTACATCGATCTCGAACGCATTCGTCAATCATATCAAGGCTTCAGGGATGCTGAATCAGAGTTCCAGAAAGCAGCGAAAGCGGTCCAGGATCAGGTCCAGACGCGACAGCAGCAGGTGGAACTGATGAAACAGCAGCATGAAGCGCGAAAAACCATGCTGACCCCTGAAAGAAGTCAGCAGGAAGAAGGAAATATTGTACTGGAAGAACAGGACCTTCTGCAATTTATTCAATCATCACAAATGGAGTTGGCGCAGCAGGAAGCCGATTTGACCCGACCCTTACAAGAGACTATCTTCGCTGTGGTACAGATGATAGCAAAAGAAGAAAACTATACCTATATTCTTGATGCCAGTACGCTGATCTATGTTGATCCTCTGAAAGCCCAGGATTTGACGGGTCGCGCGCTTGAAGAACTGGAAAAAGAAGTGAAATAAAACGGAGAAAGAGCATTTTAAATCGCGAAAGGCCTCGGAGTCACTCCAGGTGATTTCCATTGCAAATTACATATGATGGGATTATTATAGAAGCAACCACACTGTAATGTATATCAGACAGGTCATGATCGATTGAATATATCGCTATAGTATATCCATTCTTTCGCCATTTGTAATTTGCTTTCCCGGTCACCTGATGAACCAAACCATATCAGATATTGCTTCGCTGGTCCAGGGTGATCTTGTCGGCGACGGGACGAAAATCATAGAAGATATTGCGCCATTTGATCAGGCGAATGCATCCTCTATCTCCATTCTGATTAATGCGAGGCACAGCTCCCGCCTGGACTCCATCTCTGCAGCGGCCGTCATCGTTCCGCTTGAGATAAAGAAAGCGCCGGTTCCAATCATTCGTGTTGCGTCCCCAGAACAAGCTTTAGTCACCATCCTTTCAACGTATATCCTCTCGCCTCCACCGTTCGAACCGGGTATCCATCCTACAGCATCCGTTCATTCGACGGTTACCCTACCCGCCCATGTTTCCATCGGATCTCATGTAACCATTGGTGCCCATACCATAGTGGATGAACATGTATGTATTGGACCGGGCAGTTCAATAGGCGCACATTGCCGAATCGGCACAGACACCTGGCTGTATGCCCATGTCATCCTGTATGATCAAGTTTGTTTAGGACAGCATGTGATTATACATAGCGGCACCGTGGTCGGCAGCGATGGCTTTGGATATATTCAGGGTGAGAGTGGTGCTGTAAAGATCCCTCAAGTGGGTGGAGTCGACATAGGCGATGACGTGGAAATAGGGGCAAACACAACGATCGATCGAGCAACCATGGGACGTACACGTATTGGTCGAGGGTCAAAGATTGACAACCTGGTACAAATCGGTCATAATGTCATTATCGGCGACCATGTTACGATTTGCGCACAGGTGGGTATCGCTGGTAGCACGGTGATTGAAGACGGCACGTTGATCGCCGGACAAGCTGGTCTTGCCGATCATATACATGTCGGCGCAGGAGCCCGCATCGGTGGTCAGGCGGGGGTAACCAAATCCGTTCCGTCGGGTGTTTCGGTATCCGGCTACCCCGCCCGACCTCATAGCCACGCCAGAAGAATCGAGGCCTCGGTAAACAGACTGCCGGAGCTGATGCAACGCATACAGGATATGGAACAACGCCTGGATGCCCTGGAAAATCCTTAATTATTCGAACGTCCAGGATATTTTACGTCCTAGCATAAGAAGGAAATATATGTTCAAACAGCAGCGAACAATTAATACCGACACTTCGATCTCGGGCATTGGTCTCCACACAGGAGGTAAGACCACCTTGACGTTCAAACCGGCGGCCATCAACGACGGAATCCGGTTCATCCGTACGGATCTGCCGGATCATCCGGAGATACCGGCCGATATCGATCATGTCGTGGATATAGATCGGGGCACCAATCTAGAATACAAAGGGACCCGTGTACACACGGTAGAACATGTACTCGCTGCCATCGCCGGTCTGGAATTGGATAATATTTGTGTTGAACTTAATGGCAGTGAACCGCCGATTTGCGATGGCAGCGCCAAACCTTTTGTGAATACCCTCCTTGAAGCCGGGATCATTGAGCAGGATTCCCCCAAAGAATATCTGGAAATAGAGAGCCCAATTCTTTACTCGGAACGAGAGGGTGATTTGCTCAAAGAGCTGGTGGCCTTACCCTCTGATGATTTTAGAATAACATTCATGGTTGATTATAAACAGCCGACGCTGGGAAGTCAGTATACCGTGCTGTTTTCGTTGGAAAATGAATTTGTAACGGAATTCGCGCCTGCCCGGACCTGGACCTTTTTAAGTGAAGTAAAAACGCTCCGGGAGCGAGGTTTAATCAAGGGAGGAAGCCTCGAGAGCGCGATCGTGATTTCTGACATGGATTTGACAGGTGAAGAGCTAGATGATTTAAAAGACTTATTTGGTGTCAGTGGTCCAGTTGTTATAGGAAAGAATGGCATAGTTGGAGACAAGACGTTACGTTTCGATAATGAGTTGTGTCGCCACAAGGCGCTTGATTTAATTGGTGATCTGGCCTTGCTCGGATCGCCTCTCAAGGCGCATGTGCTGGGCGCCCGGTCTTCTCATGCTGCGAATATCGAATTGGTCCGTAAAATTCGAGGCGCTTACGAGAAGAAGAGGTTAAGAACCAAATACGGCCGGGATGCCGTCCACGACCCGGAGACCTTTTTAGATATTGAAGCGATCATGCGGATTATGCCGCACCGATATCCCTTTCTTCTTATTGACCGCATTATCGACATGGAACCAAATAAGCGGGTCATTGCCCTTAAGAATGTAACCATAAACGAACCTTTTTTTCCAGGGCATTTCCCAGGGCGTCCCATTATGCCGGGTGTACTCATTATCGAGGCCATGGCTCAGGCGGGTGGTATCCTCCTGCTTAATACCATCGAAAACCCACAGGATAAACTGGTTTACTTCATGGGCATCGATAAGGCCCGGTTCAGAAAGCCGGTGAGACCGGGTGATCAGCTGCGGTTTGAGTTGGAGATGATCAAGCTGCGCATGAGAACCTGCAAGATGGTAGGCAAGGCCTTTGTCAACAATGATCTGGTGGCAGAAGCGGAATTGATGGCTACGGTCATGGATCGGGAGTAGCATATCGTGACGTCACGACCTTCCAACATCCAGGTTCACCCTACGGCTATTGTTCATCCAAATGTACAATTTGGTGAGGGTTGTTCTATAGGGCCGCATACGATTATCGAGCCAAATGTCTCCATCGGGGCCGGGACTTCGGTCGCCTCCAATATCCTGATCGGAGAGTTTACTCAGATCGGCGCGGAATGTAAGATCCACCACGGCGCCGTGGTCGGCACGATACCTCAGGATTTAAAATTCGGAGGGGAAAGGTCTACACTTGAGATTGGGGACCGGACGACGATTCGGGAATTCTCTACGCTTAACCGAGGGACCAATGCGCTGGGTAAAACGGTTATCGGCCACGATGTGCTCTTGATGGCCTATGTGCACATCGCCCATGATTGTATCATTGGTAACCATGTGATCCTGTCTAATGCCACCCAACTTGGTGGTCATGTAGAAATAGAAGATTATGTGGTCGTAGGGGGCCTGGTAGCGATCCATCAATTCGTTAAAATCGGGCGCCACGCCATGATAAGCGGCGGCGCAAAAGTTTCAAAAGATATCTGCCCGTTTATTAAGGTCGCACGTGTACCCCTGAAACCGGTTACCCTGAACACCGTAGGGCTAAAACGACGCGGTTTTTCGGATGAATCCTTGCGTGTGCTAAAACAAATGTTTCGGCTTCTGTTCAGGTCTCATCTCAATATTACGCAGGCCGTTGATGCGATTAAGGAAAAGGTACCGCCAACAGAAGAGTTTCATGGTCTTTTACAGTTTATCCGGGAAAGCGCCGCACGAAGTAAAACCCATGGTCGCGGGATTCTATCATAGAATGGATTATAGACGTACGGCTTCCTCTAATTCCTCCACGCCGGCGACGGCAACAAGCACACTGCTCACGCCAGGATTTTCGAGTACCCACTGAATAGCTGAAGCAGTACGGATGGTTTTGTCGCCGTCTTTTTTTAATTCCTGCCAGGGGCCCGCGTTGATCGGAAAGATCATATCGGCATGGGTTTGAATTTTTTTCTTGTTGGGCATGAGATCAATCAGTGATTCTCTGGTTGCCTGAGACCAGTCCGTGTTTACTTTATCCTGCCAGCTGATCCATTGTCCTCCTAAGGCCTTCATGATCAAAACCCCTTTTCCAGCTTCTTCGGATTGTTTAATACCGTCTTCCTGCCATCTGTAGACATAATTATACATCACCAGATCCGCATCGGCAACGTTATGGGGACCGTGTTCCACATAGGCTTTTTGATCTTCAGGATAATGACGGATCAGGCATAATGAACGCACTTTTCCATTTTGCTTCAGGTCTGATACAACTTCCTGAAGCGCGTTATCTTTTATGAAGGCATTATATTGAATTCTGAGGACATCGATGGATTCACGACGCAGTTGTTTTAAATGATGGTTGATCGTGTCTTCAAGCTCTATTGCCTTTGGTTCCCCGGTCTTCAGAGCGAAAAATCGGTTCGAATTGGAATTACGAAATTCATCCGGAATATATACCTCATCGCCATATCCCATATCAAAGAGATTAATCCCCAGTTCATCTGCCCTTCGATAGATGCTTTGCTTTTGCCCGGCTAAGGGATGCCCGCAGACGCCTTCGTAATGGGCAAGTAATCCACCTAAACCAATCACACTGAATGACATACCCGTCGAACCGAAAAAACGATATTCCATAGGATGTTATCCCATTAATAAATGATGAATGTTGAATGTTGAATGTTGATTTAAAGTATGATCACATATCTTACTTAACCTGTCAATTCATAACACCATAACTTCTAAAACCCGTTGACTTTTTATCTGAAAAACATGATAATATCCAGGATTGAATACGACCATCTCAAATAAAAATTTCGATCATTCCGGATATCCTTTTCATGGATGCCCTATAACCGGGGAGGTATGCCATGTTACGCCCTAAGCGTAGTGATGGCCTCACAGCACACAACATCACTACGGCACTACAGCATGCGATCGACCAGCGACTTTCACGTCGAGATTTTATGAAGTTGGCAGGAATCGCCGGATTGACCGTAGCTGCTGTTCCATCTCAATGGGGTTGTGGACCGGCAAGTGATCCGAATTTCAATCCTGATCCGCAGGAAAGGGCGTTGATCGAACAGGCGATCGAAGCGGTAAAGGATGCCGGCGCCTCCTATGGTGATGCGAGGATCAGTCGCCATTGGTTTGAGTCGATCACCACGCGAGAAAAACAGATTACGGGCGTGTCCAGTAGAGATTCGTACGGCATAGGCATTCGTGCTCTGGTAGGCGGATCATGGGGGTTTGCGGCGACGCGCATATTAACAACCGATGCGGTGGCCAAAACGGCAAAGGAAGCCGTAGAAATAGCGAAGATCAATAACCGCATCGCTCCCTCCGAAGTTACCCTGGCACCAATCGATGTCGTTCGGGAAGTGTATTGGGAAACGCCACATGAGATTGATCCCTTCGAGGTTTCTATTGAAGATAAAGCCGCCTTGCTGTTTCAGATCAATGAAGCCGCCTTGCAGACCGATGGCGTCAATTTTATTTCAAGCGGCATCCAGTCTGTGAAGGAACAACGACTGTTGGCGACCACGGAGGGCACACTCATTCAGCAGACTTTTCTGCGTATTAATCCTTCCGTGAATATAACGGCCGTCTCCGCTGATGGTCGAGACTTTCAATCAAGAGGCAACGTGGCCGCAGCAGCCAGCTTGGGATGGGAGTATATTCTGGGGTTGGACCTTCCCGGCAACGCCCCGAGATGGGGTGAGGAAGCTGTGATGAAACTATCGGCAACCCCGGTAGAGCCGGGTACCTGGGATCTGGTCCTCCATCCGTCACATTTATGGCTTACCATCCATGAAAATGTAGGGCATCCTACCGAACTGGATCGAGCACTCGGCTATGAAGCCAATTATGCTGGAACGTCTTTTCTATCGCCACCGGAAGAGGTTTTAAATAAACTGCGTCTGGGACCGGAATTCATGCAGTTCCAGGGTAATCGCACCGAGTTCGGGGGCGGCGCCACGGTCGGCTTTGATGATGAAGGCGTACCGGCGGAAGCCTGGCCGATCATCAATAACGGTATTTTTGTGGATTACCAGACGACGCGGGAGCAGGCCGCCTGGATTTCCGACCTGACGGGGATCACCAGAGGACATGGTTGCTCCTATGGACAGACCTGGGCGAGAATCCCGTTTCAACGCATGCCAAATGTCAGCTTGATGCCCGGCGAAGATGATTATAGTGAGGAAGATGTGATCGCAGCTACAGACCATGGCATCTTTATTGAAGGCAATGGATCTTATTCCATCGATCAGCAGCGGTATAATTTTCAGTTTGCCGGTCAGGTGTTCTGGGAAATAAAAAATGGAAAGAAACATCGCATGCTTCGCGATGTTGCCTATGTAGGCCGTACGCCGGAGTTCTGGAACTCGCTGGCTATGATCGGCGGAGAACAAACGTATGAGCTCGGCACTACGTTTGGTGATGCCAAAGGTCAACCCGGCCAGTCCAATGCCGTGTCACACGGATGCCCAATATCTTTGTTTCGCAACGCCACTATTCTGAATACGGCCTGATGAAAGGATATAACCATGCCTCAATCTCCCTCGACTGAAGACCGATATGGTCTTTCTGAACAGGAATCGCGTGCATTGTGCATGCGGATCCTGAATAGTTCTAAGGCGGAGCATGTTCGCGTACAGGTGCAATCCGGTTGGCGTGGATTTACCAGAGTAGCCACAAATCGAATCACGACCTCCGGCGGCAGCGAGGATGTGACGGTGCGGATTGTCAGCGTATTTGGAAAACGCCTGGCCTCTATACAGACCAACAGCCTGGATGATGCTTCTTTGGAGGCAGCAGTCCGTAAATCAGAGGAACTCGCCAGGGTAGCTCCGGAAAACCCGGAATATATGTCGGAGCTTGGGAGTCAACAATATGTGCCTGTGAGCGCGTATTATGATGCCACTGGACAGATGACCCCCGATGCGAGGGCCCAGGCCGCCGCCTATGCCATAGAAAAATCCCAGCAATCGCAAACGGTTGCAGCCGGGTATTTAGATGTCCGCGCCGGGACGCGGGCGATCGCCACGTCCAATGATCTATTCGCCTATCAACAGGCCACCGGTGTATCGTCCACCCTGACCATTCGAACCCCGGACGGCACCTCCTCCGGATGGGCAGGCGATCATGCCAATAATTGGGCTAATATAGAGACTGAACGCATTGCGGAAGATGCCGTGAGAAAATGTAATGACTGGCGAGGCAAGACCGCCCTGGATCCAGGAAAATATACCATAATACTGGAACCTACAGCTATGGGAATGTTGATGTTCCGCATGTCCCGAGTCTTCGACGCCCGCCGTGCGGATGAAGGGCGATCTTACTTTTCAAAGCCAGGCGGTAATAATAAAATAGGCGAACGGATCTTTAGCACCAGGGTGACCCTGAGAAGTGATCCGGCCATGCATGATGCGGAAACGGCGCCCTTTACAAACGACGGACAACCGATCAACAGCCGGGACTGGGTGGAAAACGGCGTATTAAAAAACTTGAGCTACTCCCGTTTCTGGGCAGAGAAAACAGGCAAGGACGCCCTACCTGCGCCATCTAACCTGGCTATGGTCGGAGGCAATGATTCGCTCGAAGATATGATCCGATCTACGCAGCGAGGGGTATTAATCACCCGATTCTGGTATATCCGTGGCCTGAACCCAAGGACGATTTCTTATACCGGATTGACCCGCGACGGCACCTTTCTTATCGAGAATGGGAAAATCAGCCGTCCGGTCAATAACTTCCGATTTAATCAATCTCTCGCCGAATTATTGAAAAATATAGAGATGATCGGTCCTTCCGTGCAGGTCGCCGCAAGTGAGAACAGTTCTGTGTCTATGCCCATTATCGTCCCCGCTGTAAAGGTTCGTGATTTCACTCTGGCCAGTGTCAGTGATGCGATTTGACGTGGAAAGTTTCGAGTTCTGAGTGCAGAGGTCCGAGAAGACACACGGCACGCCGTCGCGTACAGAGTACAGAGTGGAATTCTACGTTACGGTCTATCAATCCTGGAGTGTACAATGTTTCGTGTGGTCCCATTGTTATTGGCCTTTTTATTCACATTGGGGGCGCTCACACTTCCTGAGGCCTGCCTGGCGCAGGATAAGCACTGTCTCTGGCAGATTAAAACGGCCTCCAATACGGTTTTTCTTCTTGGATCCATTCACCTGATGAAACCGGAGCATTATCCGCTCGATCCAGCACTTGAGGCGGCCTTCGAACAGGTAGATCATATTGTAACCGAAGTCGATATCGACAGCCTGGCCATACCGGCCGTCGCCCAGAATATTGCCAGGACGGGTCTTTATATGGATGGCTCCAGATTGTCTGATAAACTGTCTGAGAAAACCTACGGCGTTGTTAAACAGACGGCGGAAGAACTTGGGTTTAATCCTGCCATGCTGAACCAGTTTCGGCCGTGGTTCGTCGCACTGACCCTGGCCACCTTAAAACTGCAAAAGTTAGGATTCCAACCGCAATTCGGTATCGACAAATATCTCCACACCAAAGCGAAAACAAAGAATAAAGACCGGCATGCTCTGGAGACGATTCACTTTCAGACCTCCCTGCTCTCGAAAATGTCTGAAACCATGCAGGAAGACATGCTCCTTCAGACATTAATCGATCTTAAGACAGTTGACACTTATTTTGATGATTTATATCAGGCGTGGTTAACCGGCGATATGCAAAAACTGGATGGCCTGTTATCGGACGGCTATGAAGATTATCCGAGTATTTACAAATATATGATTGTAGATCGAAACAAGGACTGGGTACCGAAAATTCAACAATTCATGGGATCAAATGAGAACTATCTCGTTATTGTCGGCGCGGGTCATCTGGTTGGTAAGGAGAGTGTGGTAGATTTATTACGAACCAAGGGGTATCGGGTGGAGCAGTTGTGATTGGTGATTGGTGAACCGCGCAGCGCTCGCTGGAGCCCGCAGGGATCAGCGATGGTGAATTACTCAAGTTTGGACAATTTAAATTCCCTAAGGGACGCCGCCTGTGATTAACGATCGGCCTTTGTCCCCGCAGATGGCCGATCGAATGAAAAAGACCTTGGGTGGCCACAATGTGTTTGAATTACTGCCGACGATGGGCGGTGAGGATTTTGCTTATTTTTCCAATGAAATCCCCGGATTCTTTTTTCGTCTGGGTGTTGAAAAGCCGGGGACGACATCCGGCGATCTGCATACTCAGACAATGACTGCCGATAATGAGGCCGTGCCGGTCTGCATCCAGACCATGACCAGCCTGGTTCTGGAATACCTGTCCAGTGGGAGTGTTAAATGAGGAAAGTTACGAATCCGGGAAACAACGAAACGACCAGTCCGTTACTGAGCTTTGATATTGAGATTTCTGATATCTTCGAACTCGGGAGGCACGAGGATATGGAAAAATATGCACCGTTTCATATTTCAGTGGGGGCTACGGCGGTAGTCGATGGTGAAGAAAAGGTATGGTATTCGAATAATGAAGAGGGGGCTCCCGCGTTGAATCTGACGCGGGAACGTGCTCATGAGTTACTTGAGTATCTCGATGAAATGCAACAGAAAGAGGTCATAGTCTGCGCCTGGAATGGCCTGGGTTTCGATCTGAAATGGATCGGCCATCACGCCAATGACCTTGCCCTCGCCGCACGTATCGCTCTAAAGAGCTACGACCCCATGTTTCAGTTCTTCAACATAGCTGGTTTTCCTATCGGACTGGGAAAAGTGGCCATAGGAATGGGCATCCCGCAGGAAAAACTCATGGACGGCTCAGACGCGCCAAAACAATGGCGTGCTGGTCATCATCAGAAGGTTATGGATTATTGCCTCGGTGATTGCCAGATGACCAATCAGATCGTCCGTGCCATTCAGGAAGCCAGGCAGGTTCTATGGTCAACGAGCAGAGGACATATCAGCTCAAAGCCCATGCCACGACTCAAATCCGTCGAAGAAGTCATTCAGGACCCTGCACCCGATCAGTCGTGGATGGATAAACCGATTCCTAAGACAAAGTTCTACGAATGGGTTCTGGAAGCCACCGGGATGAAAACTGGTTTCCGGGACTGAAACTCGTATTTTCTACGAACTGAACCACAATTTCAACGGCGTTTCGGATAGAATAGCAGTTTTTTCATCGGCGCTCAGGCCAAGTTCCTCGGTAAACATCTGCAAATGCTCCTGGTAGGATGCCTTCTTTAACCAGTGTTCACAGGGAAAATCAGACCCCCACATACACCGCTCCGGCGTATAAGCAGAAATGACGCGGCGGATTACCTCATGAGTATCCGTAAATGGATAGGCTTGTTCCGAACCTGTAACGCCAAAAGTTAACTTGGCATAGATATTCTTATGCTGCGCCAGGTCACATACGGAATTTAAACGGCTTGATTCAGGTAGATCAGACGCATTCAGGTAAGCGCTATGATCGAGAACAATAGGTACATCGGGAAATTCATTCGCCAGCCGGGCTAAATCTCCCAGAAATACCTCATTGATATGCGCACAAATAACGGCGTCCATCTCCCGTATTTTTTCAAATAGTCTCACCGCCCCCTCATGATAATATAACGATCTTCCATACTGCGTGGGTTCTAAACGAAGTCCTTTCAAATTCTGGGCTGACAGAGTCTCGAAAATTGCCGGGCTTTCAGGTGAAGCCGCATCCAGATTACAGACCCCAACCATTTTAGTACGGTTAGCAGAGGCCATATCCGCCACCAGTCTGTTATCCCAGCGATAGGCAGATCCGGTTTGGACGAGGACCACCCGTTCAACGCCGGCCATCTGAATATTTGCCTTCAAATGATCGATGTTTCCTATGCCGGGGGGGGGTCTGTGTGGGTTTTCCCTCATCGGGTATAGGGTTTCATCGGGATGATAGATGTGCGCATGGGTATCAACGATTGTCATAAACGCTCCACTCTAAACATATCGTATCATCAAGATCATTAGTACACGACAAATTTTATTTTCTGCTCTGTTATCCCATGCTATGGATCCCCGCATAAAGCCTGCGGGGATGACAACCCTTTTAACTTTTGTCGTATACTTGTAAATCAAGATATAATAACCATTGCTAAAGGTTCCAACAGAAAATTTGATTTCGTTCGGTATATATATACAGTATATTCATATTTCAACAACAGATAACGGCTACATGCTTTGTCGTTAACAAGGATAACATGGGGGAAACATGAAGGAGTTTGTCGCCGACATTCAGGAGTTTACGGTCATGACCTGCCGGACCATCTGGTATGGACTGTATGGCCATCCGAGATATGTGCGGGTGGTGTTCGACGAAATGTATTTTATCGGTGTCGGCTCTCTTCTGATCGTCGCCCTTATCGGATCATGTGTAGGGGTTATCTGGGCGTTACAGATTTCCACTGAATTGGCGACATTCGGAGCAAAATTATATCTGGGTAAGATGACCAGTCCTGCTATCGTCCGTGAATTAGGACCCATTTTTACGGCCGTAACGGTCGCTGGAAAAGCCTGTTCCGCCATTGCCGCCGAACTGGCATCCATGAAAGTCACCAGTCAAGTGGATGCCTTGCGGGCCATGGGCGTAGATCCGATTCGCAGGCTGGTTGTTCCAAAACTCACAGCCATGCTCATCATGATGCCGATCCTGACGATTATATATGACGCAGTGGCGATACTCGGCGGTGCCATCATATCGGTATCTGTAGCTCACGTTCGTTTCTCGTTCTTCATGTCCTCAGCCATGCAGAAACTCGGTTATGCCGACCTGCTTAGTGGGATTCTGTTAAAACCCATGTTGTTCGGTTTCATTATTGCTATGATCAGTTGTTTCCTTGGATTGAGAACGGAAGGCGGCTCATCAGGAGTAAGAAACGCAACTACACAGGCCGTGGTATACAGCTTTGTCTGTATCTTTTTGCTTGATGTACTGATCACCCGAATCACAATCACGGTCTTTGGTGTGTAGCCATTATGATTGAATTTGAAGATGTACACTTTTCCTATCGCGATCAAAAAATCCTTCAGGGTATCAGCTTCACCATCCCTCAGGGTGAGACCGTGGCGGTCCTCGGCGCCAGCGGTTCTGGTAAGACGACCATATTACGCCTGTTGCTCGGTCTTATGAAACCGGATTCAGGACGTATCCTGGTGGACGATATAGATATTGCCCCCATGAGCGAGAATGCCCTGATAAACGTCCGTCGGACGATGGGGGTTGTATTCCAATTCGGCGCTCTGTTTGACTCGCTGACTGTCGGTAACAATGTGGCGTTCCCCCTGCGCGAGCTAAGGACGATGACGGAGGAACAAATCATAGACCGCGTTACCGAAGCTGTTCAGCAAGTCGGTCTCGATCCGCATGTTCTCGATCAGATGCCGTCCGAATTATCAGGAGGGATGAATCGCAGGGTGGCGGTTGCCCGCGCTATTGTTGGATATCCTAAGATTATGTTGTATGATGAGCCGACCACAGGTCTCGATCCTATGGCCTGTGAAGTGGTCTGCGATCTGGTGAATGAATTGAAGGATGATATCGGCGTGACGTCCGTCTTCGTCACGCATCAATTAGCTGCAGCCTTTCGGGTGGCCTCGCATTTTATCATGATGCGAGATGGCCATCTCATTTTTGACGGCACCGCATCGGACATGCGTAAAACTGAAGATCCGTATATCGCACAATTTATACGATGGGAACTGGGAGGATTAATCGATGGAACCGGTGAAAAAAGTGACATGGAAAGATCTCAAGGTCGGGTTGCTCGCCCTGAGTAGTTTTGTCATCGTCGTGACCACCATTATCCTGATGGGTGGTGGGCAGGTCAATTTCTTTAAAGAAACCCTCAGATACCGGACCTTTTTCCCCGAAGCCAATGGTCTGAAGACCGGCTCCGAGGTCTGGCTTGCAGGCGTTGAGGTCGGTGAAGTCAGTATGGTAAGGTTTTCTGATCCCGATGATATTAAAGCGGTAGGGGCGATTGAGGTGGAGCTGACTGTGGAGGAGGCGGTCGCTCGCCAGATTCGAAATGATTCTGTCGCCAGCCTTCGAACCATCGGCCTGCTTGGTGATAAATATGTTGAAATTCAACCGGGCACGCCTGATGCACCTGTCCTCAGGCCTAGCAGTACGATCCCCGGTATATCCCTCAGTACATTCGATGAAGTGGTGGGTGTAGGCCGGACGACGGCACAAGGGTTCAACGAATTAATGGTACAACTGCGCCTGCTGGCTGAAGATATCAACAACCAGGAAGGGACACTCGGCAAGATTATTCACGATGATACGTTCTACAATAATTTGAATGCGACGGTACAGCGAACAGATCGCCTGTTGGATAATGCAGAGAACGGTCCCGGTACCCTCGGGCGCTTGATGTCCAACCCTAAGGTATACAACAATCTGGTTATCAGCTTGCAAAAAGCGCAGGTTACCATCACGGCCCTGGACTCCAGTCTGCTCATGGCCAATGATCTGATTAATATGTTGCAAAATTCAGAAGGGACCATAGGCAAATTAACAAACGACCCTGAGATGTATGATCAGATGAAACACACCCTTGATCGTCTTGATGGCCTCATCCAATCTGTCGAGCGAGGCGAAGGGTCTCTGGGGAAACTGGTTAAAAATGAGACCACGGTGCAGGAACTGGAGGGATTGATTATCGACATGCGGACCTTGATTCGGGACGTACGGGAGAATCCGGAGAAATATATCAAGGTGAGCGTGTTTTGAAATGGTGAGTTGGTGGGTTGAGAAAGGCCGAACCGATAATTCATCTTCAGCCTTATCCAGATCATAATCCATCTAAAGACCAAGCCAGAACTGAGGCGACATATGGAAATATCGAGCCAGACGAAGGACTGGGTCCGCCGATATGCGGCGTTTTCCCAGCACAATTTCATTAATACGACGTGGCGGCAACCGAGATCAAGCGCCAGACGGTTCTGGCTGAGTGCCATAGGGTTCAGAAACACTTCCAGTAGGCCCCCTACCGGATGAAGCGGTTTCATATTCTCAGTCATAGGTATACGCTCCCATTAATGATAATCGACGATTTCAATATCCCATGCATCGCCATCTATCCATATAAAGCAAATGCGCCGTTGGTTATTAATACTCGTTAAACGTCATGTTTATAAACGATGTTTTCAAGAGTATTAATCCGTTCAATGTCTCTGAAATCTCTTCGGTGCACTTGCTCTCCCCAACCAAAATTATGCGGGAACATCACCCCAGCACCATAACGCCAGCGGCCACCCTGGAGCATGTGGTTTATGACTGCACGTTGTAAGGACGTTGTTCTGGGCAGATGGATCATGTCCTCCAATTTTGCGTTCGGTATCCCGAAAACACGCCGAATCGTTTCCTTATCGCCGGCCCTGGCTACCGGGGTGAGGTACCACTCCTTTAAGAACCGAGCGATATTACTCTCTGCTTGAAGCGCCTTTTCGAATTGCTGGTCTAACAGCCAGGATGAGCAGGTAAACGCATGGCTGATATAGTGCGGGAAATACCGGTTCCAAAAACTGAAGGCCTCTTCGTAGGATGCTTTACACGCTTCAAAATTCATCGGGCCCGATCCGAGAATATGCACGGCAATCGTTGGGTCTCCTTTTTTTAGAATGAGATCCCATTCTTCTTTCTGCAGTACCATCCGTTTTGGCAGGACATAGCCATACGGATGGACCGGATACCCTGAAATGGTTTTGTCCGTGATCGTCAGAGATGCCGTCCAGGCGGCCGGGTCATTAAACCCGTTCGTCCCATTGAACTGACCATCTTTCCTGAATTCCATCCCGTCTGTTGTCAGAACGACTACCCGTCCGGTGGCCCGATGACGGTAGGATACAAAATCGTAATAATAGGTACTGAATTGGAACTGAAGCCGGCCTAATTGGTACAATTCACCGGTAAAATGAAGCCCCAGCCAACTGACCTGAGATTGATCCAATCCCCACCGATTATTTTTACGGCGTTCATCGTAAATCCAGAATTGGAGTTCCTGTAAGGTATCCACAGATACCTGTTCAGGGATGCCCAATTTACGATGGTGCTCTAAGATGGTCGGTACCCCGGATAAGAAGACATAGACATAAAATAACGGGGTGGCGGCATCAATGGTATCCGGGATATCGGGCCAATGAAAAGCGGAAGCATCCGGAAAATCCTGCTTGAAACCAGTATAATGTGCATGCCACAGCAAACGACGTAACATCGGTTCTCTCTCAAACAAAGACCGACCAGCCAGGACAGCAGCATGGACGTTTTTATCCAATGCCAGGAAGCGACATTGTTGATTAAGAAATCGTTCTTCCAGAATATCAAGGTTTGATTTATATTGGACTTCGGAAGACGCCCAACCGTTTAACCAACGGTCGTGATCAGATTCCATACGGTAGTGGACCAGGATATCATTTAAGATGGGGGTATCGGAGGACATTTTATCCGATCCATTTTACTATGGATCCCCGCTTAAAACCTGCGGGGATGACAACCTTTCAACTTTTGTCGTGTCCTATGATATGACACTGTATTTGCGAAACAGGGTACTAAGCCAGCAACCGGTTTGCAACAGGTTTTTATGACGGCGTACTTTAAAAACATGATTGTTAAATTATTATAAAAACACATACATTCTCCACACGTCAGGAGAATTCAACGGACACATAACTTACAGGGATAAAAAATGAGAGAAACTCTTCAAAAGCTGAAATCCAGGTCGAAGGAACCGGTCGCTGTTATCGGGTTTCCCTATGATGCCGGTTCGTCTTTTCTTCGCGGTCCTGCCGATGCACCCCCGCTGATCAGGGCGGCACACCGATCCCCCTCGGCCAATACCTGGAGTGAACTTGGGATCGACGTGGATGCGCCGGGTAACTATCTGGATCTGGGTGATCTGAATCTGCCGGACGATACCGATGCGCTCGCCCTCATCAGTGAAAATATCGACCATATCCTGGATGTTGAAATGATCCCGTTGTCGCTGGGAGGAGATCATGCCATCACGGCTTCTATCGTCAAGGCCATGGCCACAAAGTACGCCGATCTGCACATCCTGCATTTTGATGCTCACCCGGATCTCTATGATGCCCTGGACGGCAACCCCCTGTCGCACGCCTGTCCGTTTGCCAGAATCATGGAAAATGGCAGTGCAAGCCGTCTCGTACAGATCGGAATACGGACCATGAACGGTCACCAGCGTGAGCAGGCGATACTGTTCGGCGTAGAGGTACACGAAATGAAGGATGGACTGGACCGATTGCCATTGTCCTTCGACAGTCCGCTGTACATCTCCTTCGATATGGATGTACTGGACCCGGCTTTCGCACCAGGTGTGTCTCATCACGAGCCTGGCGGGTTGTCCACGCGTCAAGCCATAGACCTGATTCATGCCATAAAGGGGCATATTGTCGGCGCTGATCTGGTTGAACTGAATCCACGTCGTGATCCACTTGGCATCACGGCTATGGCAGCGGGGAAGATATTTAAGGAATTGCTGGCAAGGATAGTAACCGGTGTGAAGTAACAGTTGATGAGTAAATTACTTGACGGTAGCATATGATGGCTTGTACTTTGTGCCTGGAAAAAAAGTAACCCTACTTAACACAGCTATATAGAGGATACAATGAACGCATTACTGGACAAATTGAATATTCAAGAGGTCAACGCAGGCGCATGCACTGGGGTCGATGGGTGGATTCAATCTGAGGGACCGATCTTAACTTCGTATAATCCTACGACCGGGGAAGCGATCGGAGGGGTTCGCCAGGCAACGCCGGAGGTATATAATCGGGTTGTAGATTGTGCTCAATCGACCTTCGAAAGGTGGCGTATGTTACCCGCGCCCAAACGTGGGGATATGATACGCGACCTGGGCAACGTCCTGCGGGAATACAAGGAACCGTTGGGAGAACTCGTTTCCCTGGAAATGGGTAAAATCCACGTGGAAGGCATGGGTGAAGTTCAGGAAATGATCGATATCTGCGACTTCTCCGTCGGCCTGTCACGCCAACTCTACGGTCTCACCATCATGAGTGAACGGCCGCAGCACCGAATGTATGAGCAATGGCATCCACTAGGTGTTATCGGCATCATTACCGCATTCAATTTCCCGGTCGCCGTCTGGGCGTGGAACGCCGCTCTCGCCGCGGTATGCGGGGATACGATGGTATGGAAACCAAGCGGCCAGACACCGCTCACCGCAGTGGCCGTCCAACATCTCAGCAATCAGGTGATGGCCGATCACGGTCTGGATGGGATTTTTAATCTGGTGATCGGTCGTGGTCATGATGTGGGTAATCTCATGCTGGATGATCCCCGGTTACCGCTGGTCTCTTTCACCGGTTCCACGGCAACCGGGAAAATCGTGTCTCAACGCGTCGCCGCACGACTCGGCCGCACCGTCCTGGAACTGGGTGGCAACAATGCCATCATTGTGACAGAAAACGCGGATATCGACCTGGCTATTCGGGGTATCCTGTTCGGCGCCGTCGGAACAGCCGGTCAACGCTGCACCTCCACACGCCGAATAATCGGGCATAAAAGCCTGATGTCGACCCTGGCCGACCGGTTGGTCAAGGCCTATCGACAGGTGCCGATCGGTGATCCGACCGATGGTTCGACGCTCATGGGCCCTCTGGTCACCTCAGATGCAGTCGAAGGCATGATGGCCGCCATTGACAAAGCCAAAGCCGAAGGCGGAGAAGTGTTGGCAGGTGGCCGAAAGCGACCGGATATCGGTCCTAACTTCGTAGAACCGACGATCATTCGTATGCAGACCCAATCAGACATCGTTAAAGAAGAAACCTTTGCGCCTATCCTGTATTTGCTGGAATATGAAGCGTTAGACGAAGCTGTCACCATACATAATGCGGTGACTCAAGGCCTGTCGAGCGCCATTTTCACGGACAGCCTGAGGCAGGCCGAACAGTTCCTGTCCTCTGCCGGTTCCGATTGCGGTATTGCCAATGTCAACATCGGTACATCCGGCGCGGAGATCGGCGGGGCATTTGGTGGTGAGAAGGATACGGGCGGTGGAAGAGAATCCGGGTCTGACGCCTGGAAAGCCTATATGCGCCGGCAGACCAATACCATCAACTGGTCAACCGAACTGCCCTTGGCCCAGGGGATCGAATTCGGGGATTGATCGGCATCCATGGCCACCACCTTGCCCCCTACAGATATGCAAGAGGTGTCGACCTCGCAGTCAGCACTGACGTCAGGATTGACCCTCCGGGCGTTAGCGACAGGCTTTTTCTTTTCTATTCTGATTAATATCTGGGCGATTCATTCTTCCTATATCGCCCAATCCTCTCTCCTGATTATCAGTCATATCCCGGTAGCGGCGCTCTTTCCCCTTGTGGTGTTGGTCCTGCTGGTTAACCCGGTTATAAAGCAAGTCGCGCCCTCGAAGATCCTCACCTCTCACGAATTAATCATCATTTTCTTTTTGACTTACACTGCGTCTGCGATTCCCGGCTGGGCGTTCAGCTCTTATTGGATAGGCGCCATGACCGGTCCGTACTATTATACCTCACCTGAAAATCAGTGGTTCGACTCTTTTTTCCACTACCTGCCTGACTGGCTTGTCGTGGCCGATTATAATGCCGCCGCCTGGTTTTACGAAGGACTCCCATCCAACCAGACTTTACCCTGGTCCACCTGGATTGTACCCTTGTTCTGGTGGATCGGTTTTTACATCGCCGTTTTCCTTGTCGGCGCAGCCGTGATCGTCATGCTCCGTAAGCAGTGGGTTGAATACGAACGATTGACCTTTCCTCTTGCCCAGATTCCACTGGCGTTTATTGATCATCAATCCGCCGGTCAGGCCCTGCCCTCGATAGCTCGTCAGCGTCTTTTCTGGATGGGTTTTTCATTTTCGGGGGTTGTACTTTTCTGGAATGTAGCCGGCTTTTTCAATATTGTGCCCAGACTGTCCATACTTGAATTGTACGAGAACAACCTGTTGCTGGCACATTCATTTCCTGAAATCCCCATTACATTTAATTTTTTAACATCGGGTGTCGCGTTTTTCACCAAAACGAGTGTGCTGTTAAGCGCGTGGGTGTTTTTCCTCTTGAAAACGATACAGGTCGGCACCATGAACCGTCTGGGTGTACCCCGGGCCCCTGGCGTTGTTACGTCCGAACATATGGGTGGGTTCATCCTGTTTGTATTGTTCAGTCTCTGGATCGCCCGACGTCATTTGAAACAGGTATTCCTAAAAGCGATGGGTCGAGCCGAAGAGGTGGATGATGCGCATGAATTCCTGAGTTATCGAGCGGCTGTGATCTGTTTTAGCGTCGGCCTGGTATATATCTTTGCCTGGTGGCATGCTGCGGGTATGTCTCTGCCCGTCACCGCTTTCTTAATGGGATCCTTGCTCCTGATGTTTCTCGGTGTGACCCGTATTGTGGCGGAGGCCGGCCTTATTTTTGTGGATCTGCCATACAACGCCCATCAATTTACCGTGTCTATTATCGGCTCCGATAACATCTCACCACAGAGTCTGACGGGGGTGGCGATGTCCAATGCGTTTTCTCACAACTGGCGGACGCTGGGCATGTGCTCTATGGCCCATATCAGCAAGGTGGGAGATCGACTCGGCGGGACTGGAAGGGGGATATTCGGTTATCTTACGACCGTGCTTGGCATGAGTATCCTGGTCGCTGTCGGGTATACCATGTATCTGGGATATCATGAGATCGGCGCCCATCAATTTACCGGTCCGGGATTTGACGGCGGGTCCCAGGGCGGGTATAACGGGTTAGTGGGTTGGCTGAACAATTCGTTGTCGTTCACGGGGCTTGAATTTACCTTTCTGGGAATCGGGGCCTCTATAAATGCCTTGATGCTTTTCGCTCACTACCGGTATCCTTGGTGGCCGTTACATCCGATCGGTTTTGCCGTAGCAGCGACCGAAGGCATGCCGACCATGGCCTTCCCTATTTTCATATCCTGGCTGGTGAAAGAATTGCTTCTCCGAATCGGCGGGGTGCAGTATTATCATAAAGCACGACCTTTTGTAATTGGCATGATTGCAGGCTATGTAATCGGCATATTTCTGTCTTATGTAGTGGATCTGGTCTGGTTTCCCGGTAGCGGTCATCGGGTGCATATGTATTAACAAAATGGTGATTGGGTGAGTTGGTGAGTTAGCCCGGCGTTTCAGCGCCGGGTTCTGAAAGGACGTATCATGTCGGATAACCATGCGTTTGTTATTGACAAAAACCTCGGTGCCAGGTGGGATGAAGACACGGCGGATCTGCCGACGACTAATTCTGAGGGATTGTCGGTCATTGATCCTACGAATGAACAGAAATATCTGTTTGATATGCGGGGGTGGATTCTGATACCTGGTGTCCTGTCTGAATCGGATTGTACGGAAATGAAGGCCTTTTGTGAGCAACTGCACCGCGATCCGGACTCTTTGCAGGAGCATGAACGGTCGGTCCTCGCGGGTCCCTTGCAAAAACTGACGGATCATCCTCATGTGGTCGGTTTTATGAACGAATTTGTTGCTTACCCCGGATTATCTAATCAAGAATGCTATGGCTTTCGTCAGGAATCGGGGAGTCTATTCTACCGGGAGGTGGGCGAGGGTGAATTCAATCCGCATAATGGGAATGGAATGTTACGATTTCCAGGGGATTCGCATCTGTACCGTTGTACGCCCGGGAAGGCAAATTCCGGTCTGACACGGGTGGTATGGGAGTTGAACCCCATTACTGAAGGGAACGGTACACTGTTGATTTCCGGCAGCCACAAAGCGGTATTTCCGGCGCCTGAAACTATTCAGTTGCCGGACTCACCTATCTGGGACACCTATACCTGCCCTGCCGGCTCAGTAATCATTTTTACCGAAGCGCTGACCCATAGTGGCCGACCCTGGATCAATACAGAATATCCCCGCGTCGCCATTTTCAGTTGCTACAATACGGTGAGTAGTAAATGGCACAATTGGGACCCGCATCCCGATCTTCTTGCCGCCATGCCACCTAAACGGCAAACCCTGTATCGACCTGTCCATGTATCGGGAAATCTGGTAGGCGGAGAAAGTCCCTGATGGAACAATAAGCGACTGTTAATTACTGATGTTATACATCAGGTTTGGTATCGGGTAGCAGGCGGTGTGCAGATGATCGGATAAACAAAGTGATATGGCAGGGAATCTATGTTACTGGAATAGTCGGCAAAACCTGTTAAAACTTGAAAGGGAAACGTCATGGAGCTGACAGAAATTTCAACTCGGATCGAAAAACTGGAGAAGCAAGTCCACTGGCAACGTCTGATTATCGCCAGTATTTGCTTGATGGCGATGGCGGCCGTGGTCATAGGCGCCGCACCGCAGAACAGGGACGCCGAATTCGATACTGTAACGACGAAGGCCCTGGTGATCGGAAACGGTCCAGGCGAAATGTTCGCCTTGATCACCGGGCATGACCACGGCGGCTTCCTGGCCATCTACAATAACGATCGCAAGCCGGTCGCCGGTATCAAAGCCGATGAAAACGGAGGTCGTCTGTCTATCTGGAACAAAGCGGGCGATACGGTCGCCGGGTTAAGTGCCACTGAAAACGGCGGGGATCTGTCTATCTATAACAACGCCGGCAATAATGTCGCCTTGATCAATGCCGAAACAAATGGTGGCTACCTGTCTATCCATAACAATGCGGGCGAAACGGCAGGCATCTTTTATTCAGGCGAAAACGGCGGATGGATGAGTATCCTGAACAAAACCGGCGAAGAAGTCGTCCAGGCCTATACGGATGACGGGGAAGGATTTATTGCTGTATGGGACCGAAACAAAAAAGGCCTTGAGGCTGAGGCGGCCGTAACGTCTATTGACATCGCTCGACCGGAGCCGGCGCCGAATTTAGAGATTGAAGCACGTGTTGAGGCGCTCGAAAATCAGATAGCTGAAAATATCGTTGCTGTACGTACAGAGCAGGCGGCCAATTTAGCAGAGGCGTCCATTGTAGCCGTTGATGCTCGTATCGATGCCCTTGAAAAAATGATGGCTGAGAACATGGAATCCGTACAGATAGAACAGGGGGTGGATTCAGGGCGGGTGGCCACAATCGCGGTTGAGGCGCGCCTTCTCCTACTCGAAAGTAAAATGGCTGAGAACACAAAGATCATACAGCCACAGCAGGCGCTCGATATAGCGGTTGAAGCACGGATAGAGGCGCTCGAAAATAAGATGTCCGAAAACACGGCATCCTTACAGACAGAACAGGTACCTGATTTAGCCCAAGCATCGATACTGGCGGTTGAAGCACGCATTGAGGCGCTTATTGCGGCGGAAGCACGCTTTGAAGCCCTCGAAAATAAAATGGCTGAGAACACAGACACCGTACAGCCAGAACCAGAGTCCAATTTAACACAGGCGTCCATAATAGCCGTTGAAGCACGTATTGAGTTGCTCGAAAAACAGTTGGCGGAGAACACAGATACCATACAGCTAGAACCGATGCCTGATCTGGAGACTGAAGCACGCATTGATGCGCTCGAAAATAAGATGACCCAATTGCATGTGAACCCGGATGTAAAGAACAGCTCGAGCGGACCGCTACAGGCCGACGCGATAATGACTAAAGAGTTGCGAATCGTAAACGCTGCGGGTAAGCCCGTCCTCACTTTAGTTGGCAATGAATTCGGGGGGAGCATGTCACTCTACAACAACGGCGGAGATCTGGCCGCAGTACTCGGTGCTGCAACACGCGGCGGGGACCTGGCTATTCACAATAAAGACGGTAAGAATGTCGCCTCAATCAGTGTAGAAAAAAGTGGAGGCTACCTGTCTGCCAAGAACAACGATGGTGAAACGGCCGGTGCCTTTTATTCAGGCAAAAACGGTGGTTGGATGAGCATCATGAACAAATCGGGTTCGGAAGTCGTGCAGGCTTATTCCGACGACGGGGAAGGATATATCGGCGTATGGAACCAGGACGGCAAAGGCCGGACGCTTAAGCCGCGATAGGCGGGTGAAGTAATCGGCAAAACAACGAAACAACGAAACAACGAATCCCAGAGAGCTCGCAGGGTCCGAATAATTATCAATGGAAAGGATGCTGTTGGTAGCTTCGTTGTTTGGCTATTCATTGATTACTGAATGGATTAGTGCCAAATCCAGGTCGGCGGTTGTAGGTCCATGACACCCTGCTTACATCTTCATTGGCCATGCGCCAGTCCATCAACTTCAGTCGATAGGTTTGGATCATCTCTGCGTAAGCGGGGTCTTCAGCGACATTATATAATTCCTGAGGATCTCTGTTCAGATCGAACAGGACGTCCGGCATCCCATTGAAGTGCCAGTATTTAAAATGCGTATCTCTTACCATCCATCCCCTGCACTTATCCGGCGGGATGCCGAGTTTCTTGGGGGTCCAATAAAACCTGAAATCCCAATCCGCATACACCTCATTTCGCCAATCTGAAGGCCGTTCTGCTCGTAAAATAGGCCCTATAGATCTGCCCTGAATGGCCGCTGGAATTCCCAGGCCACAGGCCTCCAGAAACGTCGGCACCACATCAACGGACTCGATGAAATCATCATTTACAAGGCCACGCGTCGGGTTTGCCTCGACCCTGGGATCCCGTATAATGAATGGCACGTTATAGGCTTCATCATAGAAGAGTTCTTTTTCAAACATCCAGTGATCACCCACGTATTCCCCATGATCCGATGTGAATAGAATCAACGTGTTCTCCCATAAACCATTATGTTTCATATGATGAAAAAGCCGGCCGAGATGATCATCTATCTCCGTTATCAGACCATAATACGTAGCGCGTCGCTGCCGCCAGATGTGTTCTTCATCAAAAGGAACGCTTTTCCTCTCAATACGATAAGGGATATGAAACGGATGGGGATTTTCGAGCTCTTCCGGAATGCGATTCGGCAATGGTGAATCGGCCGGGCCGTACATCTCATTATACGGATATGGCGCTACAATCGGCAGATGCGGTTTGAAATAGGATAGATGGAGAAACCAGGGCATATCCCCAGCCTCTGCCATAAAGGCGATTGCACGATCTGTCATGAATGCGGTATCACTATCCTCTTTGCGGATGTGGATTGGATAGGCGGAGTGATCCTTATCCGCCCCTTCAGGGATATTGACAGCAAACGGGTGATTGCATATGTCTTCTGCGTAGCCCTTTTCTCTCAAATATTGCAGCCACCCGTCTCCCTGGCCATCGTTAAATTCCCAGGAATCCAGACCGGCAAGGGTGGTCCGAAGGATACCCTGTTCCGGTTGGGCTTCAGGATCGGTCAACGGATCAGGCGTATAATGGGTCTTGCCGCAAAGAGCGGCCCTATATCCGGCTTCTGAAAAGTAATGTCCCATTGTCTTCTCATCACCGGGCAACGGCACTTCGTTCCACGGAGATCGGGTCGCATGCGGATACCGTCCCGTGTAAAAACACATGCGACTGGGCCCGCAAACAGCAGCCTGTACATAAGCCTGCTTAAAGAGGATCCCTTCGGAGGCCAGTGCATCCAGATGAGGCGTTTTGACAACGGGATGCCCCACGCCGGACATACAATCTGCCCGCATCTGGTCGGTCATAATGAAGAGGATGTTCAAACGGTTGCTGGACATGTCAGATCTCCAATCTCACACCTTGCAAAAATTTTCCTGCAATATTTTATCCAGACAGGTAACCAGATAGTCGGCGTTTTCCTGAGTGAATACCATCGGCGGTTTAATTTTCAGGACATTGTGTAACGGGCCGTCCGTGCTGATTAAAATGCCATGGTCCTTCATGCGATCAGCCACATATGAAGCCTGATGTCCGGCTGGTTCTAGTGTATTCCGATCGAGGACCATCTCAGCGCCAATATAGAATCCAAGGCCGCGCACATCGCCGATGATGGAATAAATATTCATAAGTTCTCGTAGACCATCCATCAGGTGGTTTCCAACCTGTAAGGCATGGTCCTGTAATCTGTCTTCCTGTATGACCGACAGCACTTCCAGACCTATGGCACAGGAAACCGGATTACCGCCGAACGTATTGAAATACTCCATCCCATTGTCAAAAGCATCTGCGATTTCCGGGGTGGTGATCACCGCACCCAGTGGATGTCCATTGCCGATCGGTTTACCCATGGTGACAATATCGGGAACAACCCCCTGCGTTTCGAACCCCCAGAAATGGGTCCCCACACGCCCAAAGCCTACCTGTACCTCATCGGTGATACATACCCCGCCGGCAGCACGGACGTGTTTAAAAGCCTCAGCAAAGTACCCCGACGGCAATACAATCTGTCCGCCACAACCCAGCAAAGATTCAGCGATGAAGGCGGAAACACGCCGGCCCCGTGAGGTTAACTCATCTATCGTTTCACGTAAATGATCTGCATACAGGATGCCGGTCTCTTCCCCATACCCTTTATAGAGGCCTCGATATGGATCGGGCATGGGTAGCTTATGAACATGCGCAGGAACCCCAAGTCCGCCAGGACCGTCAAATTTATAAGGGCTGAGGTCGATGAGAGAGGACAGGTTGCCGTGATAGGCGCCTTCGAGAATGAGGGTTTCCTGCCGGCCGGTATAGTGATGTGCTAAACGCAGGGCCAGGTCATTGGCTTCGCTGCCGGAGTTAACAAAAAAGCAGACCTTGAGCGGATCGGGCATGGTAGCACATAGCTGTTCCGCGTAGTTTACGAGATGGTCATGGAGATATCGTGTATTGGTGTTGAGCACCGCCATCTGCCGCTGACCAGCCCGGACAATCCGTGGATGGCTGTGACCAACGTGAGGGACATTATTGACCGCGTCCAGATAAGCCAGGCCGGATTCGTCGTACAGATACTGCATATGTCCCCGCTGGATTTTAAGCGGTTCGCCATATGAAACACTGAGCGACTTGCCCAGGTGACCATGACGGGCTTTAAGTATTTCCTCATGGGACCGTTCCATCGCAGGAAACGCCTGGTCCGGGACTCCGATGATGACATTGGGATCCGGGTCGATGCTGAGCCACACCTTCCTTTGGCTCGGCGCGCCGACGCCTGGGAATTCACCCTTACGCCCGAGCATATCCGTCACGATCTGAAAATGAACGTGGGGCGGCCACCCGCCGTTGACGGTATAATCGCCGAGTGTTGCAATCTGTTCCCCTTTCTTAACCGACTTCCCTTCGTAATGCCCATCCAGCGAGGTGAGACTCAAGTGTCCATACAGGGTATAGAATGTCGGAACCCCCCCGCCAACCTGATGTTCAAGGATGATACACGGGCCGTAATCCAGTGGATCGGTATTATTGTGGAAGCTGTGAATAGTCCCTTCTAAAGGGGCGTACACCGGCGCACCTGCCGGGAGAAATATGTCCAACCCGAGATGAATGGTACGACGTTCCGGCATTTCATCGAAATCCAGGGTGAACAGGTCGCCGGCATAGATCTGCCGTGCCTCGTTATAGCGACCGATGACGACATCGGCGCCTGCTTTTTTCATCCGAGTGAAGATGAGATCGGTAAACTGATGCACATCAGCCAGATCTTCCATCAAGGCTATGTCCAGACTGCCCACACTCAGATCGAACACCAGGGTCTTGGTGAGATCTGCCTCGGGTCCCATAACCGGTGCAAAGGCGTCCCCGTTGCTTTCCAGCCAACGCATAATCTTAGGTGTTTGAGGACACGGCGGCATTCCGCAGGCTTCCCGGAACACATAGTGTGCGAAAGAAGGGGGTATACCCTGGAGCTTTTCCAACAGAGGCCAGGCCGTATCCTCACTGACCGACAGGTATTCATTTCCAGGCTCATCTGTCTGCTGATGCGCCGAGATGCACACACTCATACAAAGCCGCATGATAACAAAGTAGAAAAGCACTTCCAATTCCTGCTCATTGAGTGGAAATTCAGCATGATAACCTTTCACCACATGGCCGGCCGCCGCGATCGGTTCTGCTTTACCGAGCATGACATAGGCCATAGCCACAGCTAATTCACCGATAGTATAAGACCTGGCGATATCACCAAAATCTATCAGACAGACCACCTGTTTTCTCCAGGATGTCGGGTTATTAGGCTCAGCATCGGCGATGAGTACGTTGTGATCATTGGCATCGTTGTGGATAATACTCCTGCGTATGGTAGGCAGGACAGGCCCCACAACCGATTCATAGGCGGTACAGTAATATTCTACCATGGACCGCTTTTTATGATCGGTAATATGCTCGGCATACGTATGAATCACATCAGGACCGTTGTCAGGGTTCCATATCAGCTCTTTCTGCGTCTCAGTGTGTGTAAAACGTTCAAACGAACGACTCATGCGACCAAGAAATGTTCCGAGGTTTTGCAGCAGTTGGGGAGAATGGGGTTTTGTATCTACCAATGGGGTGCCTGTAACATACGTCAGCATACGAACCATATATCGGGTATCGTCAGGACCATTGATGCGGGTAATGATCTCCATATTTCGTGTCCGGCATGCACGTGGCCAAACGCCATCACCAAATTCGGTCCCGAGATGATCCAGCGCTGCGTGCTGAAGATCCAGTATGCTCCTTTTTTCGGCGGCGCTGGAGATTTTAAACACATACGCTTCACCCGATTCGACTGTCAGATGGAAATTCTGATCCCGTTCACTGGGCAGGGGGCGCGCGATCGCCGTTATGCCATAAAGTTTTTTAGCCAGATCGGTCACTTCGGGCAATGAAAAATGGGGCCGTTGGGCTGATATGTTGGACATGGATTCTCCTGTATTCATCGGGCTTATTTTCCGAAAAACCAATTCAGCAGATTGGTGACCTGATTGGCTTGATGTGCCCGTAATGCGCTTTCTCTTTTCATTTTGTCAATATCGTTGCTGTTCTTCCACCGTATCGCAAAGTCTCTGTATGCTCTTCGCCGGTCTTCCTCCGATGGGAACCGCCCACGAATCTGTCGCAGGTCTCCACCATCTATCCAGATGCCTCCAGTGATGGGACGCTCATCGATTTCAATCTGTTCTTTCGGACTATAGTATCGACGGACCAGTTCAATCTCCGGTGATCGCGGTTTTTTCAGGAGGAGATCATGATCAATCTTGACCGTCTGATATGTTTCCATCAGATCCAGTAATTTCCGCCCGGCGTCCTCATGGGCTTCATCGAAATTTTCAACTCATTCGGGTCAAACCATACGCCACGGCAGGTGGGACATAGATCGACCAATACCTCTTCGAGTTCAATTTCTTTAAGCGGTTCATGCTTCCTTGGGCAGTCTATTCTGAGCTTCCGTGGTTTTATTTCTAGATCTACAATCAGGCCAATTTACAGCCTGGCTATGGCATGAGCATATATAACGCATTCATGACCTGTCAAGAGGATTGTTTGGCCTTATCGGTTGACCGAAGAAAGAAGAAAATGCACATTAAATGATGAATGATGAATGATGACCCTGCAAGCGTTTGGAAATAATAAGGTTTTCAACCATAAATCATAATTCATAAATCAAAAAAAACACTTAAACCTATATCGGAGTAGGCGATGAATTTAACCGTATATCTTTCCGGAGAAATACATTCGGACTGGCGCGAGCAGATTATGACCGGTATTCAATCCGCCGATTTGCCGGTGAAGGTACTTTCTCCCGTCACGGACCATCCGGCCAGTGATAACGTGGGCGTTGATATTCTAGGCGCCGAAGAGCTGGCGGAGTGGAAGGATCATAAGGCGGCTAAAATAAATCGAATGCGCATCCTGCTTGCTATTGAACAGGCAGAAATCGTCGTGGTTAAATTCGGGGATCAGTATAAGCAGTGGAATGCAGCCTTTGAAGCCGGATATGCCGTGGCTAAAGGTAAAATGCTGATCTCCCTACACGCGCCTGATTTGACCCATCCGTTGAAAGAGGTGGACGCTTCCGCCATGGCCGTGGCGGAACATCCGACCCAGATTGTAGAGATATTGGCATATATAACACAGCAGATATAGATATGAGGTCAATCTTGACACAAACGTTGGAAGCCTATGATATAGAGGGTATAACACAGACCATAAATGAACGGGGCTATGTGAAGGTCCCAGGTATTATACCGCTTAAAATTGTAGATCGTGCACGAGAACTGGTGGAGGGATATCTTACAGCCGAAGCCACGGAAGCCACACGAAATGCCCGCACCCAACGTGTTGGACAATTGGCTGTAAAGCATCAGTTGTTTCGAGATCTGATGTGCCACCCGGTGGTCCTGGCCGTCTGGGAACAGTTTCTGGGAGAAGATTGTTTTTGTGGGACCTGGTCGGCCAACACAGCCTTTCCGGGATTCAATACGTATGGCTGGCATATTGATTATCCGTACTGGAGCATCCAACAACCCTGGCCGCGGGGTAATATCTCCGGGCAGACACTCTGGATGCTGGATGATTTGACGCCAGAAAACGGGGCTACGGGGGTCGTTCCCTATTCTCATACACTTGGATGTCCACCAGATCAACCGACCGATGTATGGCGGTCTGACGGCGAACTATTGACGGGTAAAGGAGGAGACGTCGTCTTCGGCCATGGCGCCTGGTATCATTCGGCACGCCCAAATACCACCTCAAAACCTCGCACCATCTTACTCGGTATGTACATGAGCGCCTGTATCATTCCTCAAGAGGACATGCATGGTCAACTCGCTGAAATAGAAAATCCCTCCGAGGCAGTTGTAAAGGTCATGGGAGGGAAACAACACGAGCCCAGAAATGTTGGGGCGAAATAAATCACGATCGGAGGCATAGGTGAAACAATGCGGCGTATTCGCATGTCTTTTTCTGTTTTTGGCCTGTAGCGGCGGGGAGTCAGAAAATAAAATTACGCAGTCAAGTGGACCGGTGATAAATAGCATAGGCCGTCAACTGCCTCCGGATGCGGCGCCTCTTGAAGAGCAGATCATGATGTATTTCATCGAGGAGCCGAAGAATCTGGATGTCAGTATGGACAACTACGGCGTCAAGGGCGCAGATCCCTGGCTGTTTGAGCGGTTGACCATGTTCGATGAGAACGATGTATTGGGGCCTGCCGCAGCTGACCGGTGGGAGCCGTCGGAAGACGGGCGCGTCTGGACCTTCTATTTGCGTAAAGGCGCCAGATGGAGCGATGGCAGGCTACTTACCGCTCATGATTTTGAATACACCTTCAAGAGGTTTCTTGACCCGGATGAAGCCAATCAGTTCGCCTTCTTATTTTATGATATTAAAAATGCCCGAGATTTTAATCATCGAATAATCACAGATCGAGATGCCGTCGGCGTACGGGCTATCGACGACTATACACTCGAAATCGAAGCGGAAGGACCTTGTCCATACCTGCCGCATATTATGGCGTATAACTCCGCCGCACCTGTCCCACCCTGGCAGGTTAAAAAATATGACCGCCTGTGGACCGAGCCCGGTAATATGGTCAGTAACTATAGCTACAAACTGACGGAATGGGTCCATGATCAGTACATCCTTTATGACTTAAACCCCTATTATAATGGTCCGCATAAGGGATATCTTGAGCAAATAAAGCTCAAATTTATCATTGCCGGTACCCATCCCGGGGTTGCACCGTATGAAAATAATGAGGTGGATCGTCAGATGGTGTTTGCCAAAGATCTGGGGGTAATCAATAAAGTTCACGCTTTGAGTCGGGATCTGCGTTCTGCGCCGCATTTTCAGACCTGGTATCTCTATTTTCAAACGGCCAAATCCCCTTTTAATGATCTCCGAGTGCGGCAGGCCATCAGTCACGCTATTGACCGGGAGACGATCACCAGGGTGATCCTTCAGGGGCACGGTACGCCGGCGTATACCATGCTACCACCGAACTTTCCCGGTTACACCGGAGATCAGTTGAAATCCATTCAGGCGTATGATGTGCCCCAGGCGAAAAAGCTACTGGCTGATGCCGGTTATCCTGGCGGCAGAGGATTCCCATCCACTGAATTCTGGTTGAGACAGGCGGATCCGACTCAGATGGCCATTGCTCAAGCCATTCAGGGTATGCTGAAAGAATCGCTCAATATCAATATGCAAATCAAAAATCAGGAGATCGGTTTGTATATGAGCAATATGTATGAATACGCGATTCCCTTTGGCCTGATCCCCTATCAATATGATTATCCTGATCCTCACAACATGCTGTCTCAGGTATGGCATTCCCAACCCGTCGGCCATGGGCGCCATGATTGGAAAAACGACCGCTTTGATGAATTGCTCGAACTGGGTGGTACGACCATTGATGAAGAACAGAGAATGCAGTATTACGCCGATGCGGAACGCATCCTGGTCGAAGATGTCGGCGGCGTCTTTATCTACCATACCAACATCCTTGAACTACGTAAACCCTGGGTGAAAGGTTTGACGCCCAATGCCTGGGGTCAGGATTTGTTCTGGGGTAACCGGACGAAGCTAATGGATATGTATATTGGGAATAATGTTGAGGAGAGAGTGAGGTAAATGGTGATTAGGTGATTGGGTGATTGGGTGATTGAAAAGACAGAACAGACCTAATTCAACAAATCAACAAATCAATAATTTAATTAAAGCCGCCGAAATATGTTTCTACGGTTTTATAGGTCATGGCCAGGACGGCAAGCATCAGGCCGCCGAAGAGGTACATGGGCCAGGACGGCGCGAACCACCAGGCTAAGGTGAAAAACACGGCGCTGATCAGGGTACCGGGCAGGATCATCCTATTTACGGCTGCTTTAAGAAGTACCACAATAAACACCACAAAAAATCCCTTTAAGATCAGCCCCCAGAGGGATTCCGGCAATTCAAAAACACAGAGGATCGAAAGGCAGATAAAGCCGAGTAATACGATAGGGAATGGACGGGACATATGGTGGAAGATGGAAGGTGGAAGGTGGCGCCAATGTGACCTTATCCACCCGCCACCTGCTATCTGCCACCTGCTATTATTTCAACAGCGTCATTTTCTTGTTTTCCTGGAAATCACCGGCGGATATGCGGTAAAGATAGATGCCGCTGCTGACCGATTGGCCCTGTACGTTTAGGCCGTTCCAGATGACTTCATAAGTTCCCGCCGTCTGCACCTGATCTACCAGGGTGCGTACCTTCTGACCGAGCAGGTTGTATATCACCAGATGCACCTGCGCCGATTTAGGCACCGAATACCGAATCCTGGTGTCCGGATTGAACGGGTTCGGGGCATTCTGATCCAGTGAAAAGGTTAAGGGGCCGGCGCTGGAGATGCCGGGTTCGGCGATGGCGGTCGGGATGGCGGATGCCAGCGACCAGGTCGAGAAAGCATTGGTCGTCGACATCGCCGTATTGGCGGTCGTATCCACCGTGGTTGTCAGTTTCGACCAGGTGGAATCCGATGCATTGTATCGGAACAGGACAATCGTCGTCTCATCCGTCACCCCTGCGGCTGCCAGCTGGGCGGCGGTATAGGTTACAGTAACCTTAGCCACAATGGAGTCCGTGGCTGTTCGAGACAGATTCAGGTCGAAGAATTGCAAGGGGATACTGGGCGGGTTCGCCCCCGGCAGAGAAGGACCAGTCCGTCCAAAATTCTCGTAGGTCATGGTGGCCCCAACGGATGTGCCGAGTGAAAACTTAACATCGGCCTTTGATCCGTCACTTGCCGAAAAGGTGGCGGAGCTGTCCGCTGCTACGGTCTGAGAATTGGCCGATGACGTGCCGAGAAAAATGCCGCGACCGTGAGTAGCTGCGGCTACGACGCCGTCTGACAGACGGACATCAAGAGCTGCCACCACGACATTGCCCATCTCGTTCGCCGCTTCCTGTACCCACGATGTGGATGCGCCGTTGAGGACCGTGGTGGAATACACCCCGGTGCTTGTTGCGACGATATATTGCGTGGATGCGGCCGTGGGTAGGATAGCGGCTGCCCGTAGAGACGGACCGGTAATGGTGTTGCTATTATTTGTCCCTGTCAGATTCCCTTCAATCGCCGTCCAGTTGGCTCCGGCATCTGAAGAATGAAATAAACCGATGATATTGTAGTTGGACATAACCACGATCACCTCATTACCGTCATTCGGGTTGACTGTGATGTCGTGGACATAGGCACCGGCTACTGCACCGGGGATGGAAATATCAACCGCGCCGGTCGTAGCGGTAGTAGCGCCATCCAAGCGGTAGATTTCCGGTGCCGCATTACCACTTGCGCCGAAATACAACCGGTTAGATGGGCTGCTGACCGATGGTTCCAGGAAGGAAATAGCCAACCCGTTGGTCGCCTTCACATTGGTTAACTCAGTCCAGCCGGCAGATTGCGTCGCTGTACTCAATTGAATGTTTCGCCACAGTACGTGTTCGATCGGATAGTACATAATCTCTTCATTACTGGGGTCGACTGAGAATGGATGGATGAATGATGGTGCGCCGGTGGCGGCTGTAGGCGGTGCAATCTGGGCTTCAGGTAACCGGGTGACCATCGGGGATACGGGCTTTGCAAATGTAGCAGCGCCCAGCCGATCAATGATACCATTCTGAACTGAGGCATACACTTTATTTGTCCCGATATAAATAAACCCACCGTCGCCGGTTGTAATGTCGGTCGAATTGGTGATCGTGACATCTGTTTTGAAAAATGGTGTTCCGTTATCCTGAGTGCCGCCACCGATTTCGTTAAGCTGAGCCACACCCGCCTGTTTGGGTAATGAAACAGAATAAAACTGGGTAATATTATAACCGTTGTTCAGGTTATCCCAGGCGACGTCCGTGGCCATGATGTCGTTCGACCGGCTGATCCCGCCGTCGTGACCTGCATACAGTACCTTGGGATCGGTTGGATCGAAGAACATGACGTGCTGATCCGCATGCTGATTGGGGTAACTGCTGAAATCGTTGGTCTTCGCGTAGCCGCCTACCCATCCTGCGTTCTCGTTGGCGGGAACCGTGGCAAACCCATCGGTGGAACGAAAGAGTACTGTGCCGCCGATCAGGACAAAATTTTCATCATCCGACTTAACGCTGATCACCATATTGTAGCTACCCTGTAAATTCATAAAACCGGCCGGATCTCCAAAATCGGGAATGTTGGCGGAGCGCTCTACAGAGGCGCCGGTGGACACCGTAATCTTATGGAATTTGACATTGGTGCGATTTCCATCACCGGTGGAGGTCAACACATAGCAGATATCCTGATTGGAAGGCGCCAGGGCGAGGACGCTGCGGCCATGACTGGCCGGAAACGAAGCCGGGGTGATGTTGGTCCAGTTATCTCCATGGTCGGTGGATCGATACACGCCCGGCGTGAAGGCTATAGCGCCGCCGTCATCTGCTTCAGATAACACCGCGACCAGCGTGCCGTCAGTCGCCACCTCCACATCGGCATACTGATGATCGCCGGGTCCGCCCAGCACGGTAGTAAACGAGTTGCCGCCATCGGTGGAGCGGTAGACGCCGAATCCATTCGTTATCGTATAAATATTGCCGTTGGCAGGACTGACGATAATTTTAGAAACAAAGTCGAATCTATCGTCAAAAAGCGTCGCGACTTTCCCCGCCTCAAATGTCGAAGTGAGAAAGGACCAGGTGTCCCCGTTGTCTGTTGACTTATAGACACCATGGCCGAAGAAGGTGGCTGTCGCGCCCTGATCCCCAGCACTACCATCCCGTTCACCAGATACATAATACCAGGTGTCTGTTTGACCATCCCGTGGATCCTGGGCTACCCAGGTAACGCTGAGAGCCGTAGTCGTCGGCGTCTTCAGCGTCCAACTGGCGCCGCGATCGGTAGATTTCCAGATGCCGCCAGAAACCCCGCCGGCGATGATAATCGAAGAGTCCACTTTGCTGACGGCCAGGGCGCGTGTACGCCCCCCTACATCGGTTGGGCCGACTTCTTTCCAGGTGAAACCGGTCGCGGATTGAAACTGACCGGTGGTTTTATTTAAAATGAGCCGGGGGCCATTGCCATGCCTGGGCAGGGTCTGTGCATAGGCCAGCTCTCGCTGTCTGATATGAGTTGGAATCGTGTTGGTCGCCGGATCACGCAGCATCCGAAAAAAGTAATCTGTTCGGGCTTTCTTACTTTCGATGCTGGCTTTGGGCGAGCTGTCAGATCGGATCTTTTGCTTTAGAACAACGCCGTTATTCGATGCCGCCCAAGGTGATATGCCCACAAAAACAAGTGCTGCACAAAGCCCTATGCCTATAAATAAGTAAACATGTTTGCGCACGATTTTCATCAACCCCTCCAGACCTGGATAGACCCAAAATGGTGATTTGGTGAATTGGTGATTTGGTGATTTGGTGATTGATGCCGCTATGCGTTATCGCAAGTCAGGAGCGCCTCTTTGAGGCATTATTGGAATACGCTCCGCTCGCTGTCCTTATCGTAGCTTCGTAGCTTCGTCTATTCGCCGATTTCCTTAATGCTGCACTTCCATCACGTTCCACGCCGGCGGCGGCTGAATCGATGCCAATGGCGGGGTATGCTGCAGGGTGACCTCGATATTACCGCCTTTTTCAGCCAGTTTTTCTGATTGACCAACGACTTTCTTAATCCGGACTTTTATTTCATTACCCCGGACCAGTGAAGGCGTGGAAGGCCCTGTACCCAAGATTTGTTCAATGTTGAGCGTACAGATATAACTATTTCCCGTTTCCTCCACATCAACAATAGAAGCGCTTACCCGCGCCATATTGGGTCCCATACTCAGTTGGGGATTGGATTTCATCTGCTCTTCCTGTGCGTCCATATTCTCTCCCGATGCAGCTGGCTTAGCTTTGGTCTCTGCCATGTCTTCATTGGAGACAGCCATTCCCGAAATGGTTTCTGCGGGCTGAGAGGTAGCCGTCTGTGACGCTGAGGTTTGTTCTTGGGGCATGGATGACGGTTGCTCTGGTTGTTCTGACGAAGAGCAGGCGCCGATAATCAATAGGATGCCTGCCCCCAAGACGGTAATTCGCGAGTAGAACATGGCAAGACTCCTTCTATGATAGGTTATATTCAATTGCAAACCCGAAGGGCTCGGAGGTGGCTATCAGGATACCTCCTTTTGCAGAGAGAACAGGTGGAAAACCGATGTGCAGATACATTTATAACTTTTGTTATATAGTACAGGAATCAGCATCTTAACGCCAAGTGAACTTGTGTTACTATGGATAGGCAACTCCAGTGGCTCGAGCTTGATATTCAGGATGGTAAAAACAATCAAACCGGCCCGGTACATACCGTCAAGCATATTATTTGTATTCGAGAATGAATAAAAGATGGATTTCAGGTTCATAATAGATACATTGAAAACAATTGGTGATTTGGTGATGGATGCCGATACGCGTCATCGAAAGTAAGGAGCGCCTCTTCGAGGCATTATTGGGACTCGCACCGCTTTGCTCGCTGTGCTTTTTGGTGATGGTATATGTCCTGCGGACACGATGCGAACCCTTCGGGGTTGAAAAAACTAAAACCAATCAGACAATCAGTCAATCAGACAATCAGACAATAGAAAGGGAAACATCTATGTCTTCTTTGAATTATCCGACATATGCTTCGATCGGCGTACGGTCGCTGATTAATTGTAAAGGTACGCTGACCATGTACGGCGGGTCGCTTATGTTGCCGGAAGTCCGGCAGGCCATGACGGAGGCTGCACAAGGATATGTGCAGATGGAAGAACTGGTGGAACGGGCCGGTGAGCGTATCGGCGAAATCATGCAGGCGGAATTCGGGTTGATTACGGGGGGGTGTGCGGCAGCCCTGTGCCAGATTACAGCGGGTAGCGTAGCTGGAACGGACCCTGAGAAGATCAAACGTCTGCCGGATACGAGCGGGATGAAAAATGAAGTTATCACGCTTAAATCACATCGACACGCCTACGATCATGCGATTCGGATGGTCGGTATTACCCTGATAGAAGTAGACAGTGCCAAAACGATGAAGGCCGCCATAAACCATCGCACAGCCCTGATCGCCCTGTTCGGAGACCGGGAGGGTAACAGCGAGATGACTGTCCATGAGATCGTAGACATCGCCCATGCCCATGACATCCCCGTGTTAGTAGACGCGGCGGCGGAGCGGCCGGACGTGCCGAATCCGTATCTATCGGATGGCGTGGATGCTGTGGCCTACAGCGGTGGGAAATGCCTCCGTGGTCCGCAGGCAGCCGGCCTGGTTCTGGGTAGGCGAGATCTGCTCTGGGCGGCTTTTATAAATGGCGCCCCTCATCATTCCATCGGCCGACCGATGAAGGCGGGTAAAGAAGAGATCATGGGCCTCCTGGCCGCTGTGGAGCAGTGGGTAAAACGTGATCACGAAGCGGATTGGAAACAGTGGGAAGGCTACCTGCAAATTATCATCGATGCGATCTCCATGCTACCTACAGTCCAGACAACAATTCGTCAACCGGGCCGTTCCAATGTGGCCCCTGTGCTGGAGATCACCTGGGATCAGACAGCCATCAATATATCTCCCCAGGATGTAGCCCGCCATCTCTCAGAAAGTGACCCCCGGATTGAACTGATCGGCGGTGACAGAGGCTTATCTATTATGTCGTATATGATGGAACCCGGAGACGACGCCGTGGTGGCAGGACGGCTTTGTGAAGTGCTGGGTGAGGGTGTTGGGAGAGATGATTAGGAATGGTGATAGAGTGATGGGTGATGGGTGATTGGTAAAGACAGTTCAGAGTTCAGAGTTCAGAGTGGTGAGTGCCGAGAGACATGTAGCATGCCGGTAACTTTTACTGCGTATTACTCGGAACTCAGAACTCTGAACTATTTTGTACTTTGTACTCTTCACTTTCTTTTAACTCATAACTCATAACTCAGAACTATGGGATCTATTTATCATGAAAGTCATCATCGATCTATGTGTTGTGCCGATAGGTGTCGGCGTTTCTGTATCCGAATATATCGTAGCTTGTGAGCGAGTGCTTCAGGATGCTGGATTAAAAACGCTCATGCATGGGTATGGGACAAATATAGAAGGGGAGTGGGAAGAAGTTTTTGCCGCTGTAAAAAAGTGCCACGAGGTCGTGCACACCATGGGGGCGCCGCGGATATCCACCACCATCCGCCTGGGCACCCGTACAGACAGAGCGCAGACGATTGAGGATAAGATCAAGAGTGTGGAGGCGAAGCTGAAAAGCAAAAACTGAAGCTACGAAACTACGAATTGCTAAGCAATCAATGTGCTCCCGTAGGGAGTCATCCACCTACGAAGAAAACAAATCATAAGTACACGACAAAAGTTCGATTTGTCATCTCGACTGAACGGAGTGAGCGGGGAGATCTACTTATAGCTGGCCCAGAGTAGATCCCTCGACACCGCTCGGGATGAAAGTTGTTTTTCTAAAAGGTCTATGTTACGCTTTATAATGGAAAATAATGATCTTTCAATCATAATTTACAATTCATAATTCAACAATTAACAGAGGCTCTCCTTGCGCCCCAAAGTATTTGTCCCCGAATATATGGCCGACGTCGGCATGGCCATGCTGAAATCATCATGCGACTGTATTATCCCGTGGGAAAAAGGGAAACCTGTGATGAATATCACCGATCCAGCCCATCCAATACGCCAACGTTTATACGAAGCAGATGCTGTCATCGTCCGCGTATTTACAATTACGGGGAAAGATCTTGCCAGACCGAACCAGCTCAAGGTCATCGTCAAACACGGGGTTGGTCTCGACAATATCGATCTCCCCGCAGCCACAGCACGCGGCATTCCGGTAGCCTACACCCCGACAGGTAATACCAACGCCGTTGCCGAGCACACGATGGCGCTGATGTTATCCTTGATTCGGCGAATCAAACCTGCAGGCAGAGCCCTGTTGGAAGGACGATTCAATGAGCGGAACGATTATTGTGGCGATGAACTCGATGGAAAGATATTGGGGCTGATAGGCCTTGGCCGTATCGGCTCTCTTGTAGCTAAAAAAGCCGCTTACGGCTTTGATATGCGGGTTATCGCGTACGATCCGTATGTCAGTTCTGACGCGTATGATGGCCCGGCTCAACTGGTCGCCACGCTTGAGGAGCTACTCGCTATATCGGATTTTGTCTCTCTCCATGTCGACCTGAACGACGAAACCCGGCATATACTTGATGCCCGTGCCTTGAATAAGGTTAAGCCCACCTGCCGGATCATCAATACCTCCCGTGGCGCAGCCATTGATCAGACCGCATTAATGGCGGCCTTACAAAGTGACCGACTCGGTGGCGCTGCGCTCGATGTGTTCGAAGATGAACCCCTGCCGGCCCATCACCCCATCACCGAGCTGCCCCATGTGGTCCTGACCCCGCACATCGCCGGTCTGACAACCACTTCGATGGAACGGACGGCGCAGGCATCCGCACAGGCGGTCCTGGATGCTCTGGTTGGTAAGACGCCGGAGTATGTGGTGAATGGCGTGACGGTTGGTTAGAACGTCTGAACGTCCCTACTCCATTAATCCCGGACTTATACCGATGAAGTAGCCGGACGTGTCAGGGCGTCTTGTGACATCAAGGCGAAATAAGTAGAACAGGCCGGTCAGGGAGAAACCTACTTCATGGTGGACACGGTTCTGGTATTGCGGCATGTGAGCAAGCGTTGAGAGGCGGGTGTTTGAGATCCATGTTCTGCCATGACCGCCGTAGACGCTGATGCCGATACCGCGTCTGGCGAGCGACATCAAACCCAGTAATTCGAAGGGGACCGTACGAGACCACCGCCGTAGGACCACCGCTTTGTCCCGGTATTATACGCTCCGTTCCCCCGTAGTGTCAGCGGCGTGTTCTGCAAGCGAGCGTCTACGGACAGACCCAGGCGAGCTGCATCGACCCGGTTGTAACGAAACGCTGGTTCGATGTCAAATTGCACGGCAGAGATCCGCTTTTTCCGTGTACCGGATGAACTCTGATCCCTCACTTCTTCATTTCTGCGCTCCGCTTCGTCGAAAACACCTCGTTTATTGAGGAAACTGGCGATAAACCCCTTTGGCTCGAATGCTTTAATCATCGTGAGCGTGCTGTCCACATTTTAATAAGCATACTGTTCATCTGTGGATAATGGGATGATCTTGCCCTGCTGCACAAGCAGGAGGTCGGCAGTTCAAATCTTCCCACCCAGACTTATATAAAACCCACGGGCAGTTAGACTTATAGAGATTAAATTCTCTGGTCTTTCTGCCCGTTTTTCTATTTTGGTCACGGTTTGGCCTCGTAATAAACACTCTGTATATCTCCGACTTAAGTTTCGGGAGCAGGAGTTCGGGAGTTCAAATATCCCCACCCCGACTTAGACAACATAACGGGCAGTTAGACTTATAAGATTTATTCTTGTGGGCTGACTGCTCGTTTTTTCGTTCCATCTACCGCCTGTCTACCGCTATATATTATAACGATGCCCGATAGGCCTCTATGTAATGGGATATCATCCTTGCGGTTTGCAGCCAGAGAGGGCGAGGCAACGAATAGTTAAATTGTAAAAACAAGATTTGCGGAGGGCAAATAAGACTTTTCGCCGCCGAAGCGCTGGGAGCTAACCGCGACCACATTACCCGTTACTTTGCACTTGGTGTTTCTTAAAGTTCTCAGCCTGTTCGAAGATCTCTTTATAGACCTCGTCGCGGTCGATCGGGGGGTATCCATGGTCAGCGACGAGACGATGGATAAATACTGCGAGATTGTTAACCGGCTGCGGTCCCTGCCGGGTGAAGGTGCGGTCTACTTTACCCCGAAGGCCAAGAAGATCCTCTCTGGATGGGTAGATGCCCACCATAAGGAACTCAGAAATATCCCCGATCCAACTCGATCGCGTATTTTAAATCTTCGTGTACTTTGATGTCGCTATGATTATTTTCAATCGCCGGAACCGAAAACGGTGACCTGGCCCGTGTCCGTGCCCAGAGCCACGCCGCCGTTCACTCGCAGGGCGTGCCGTGCCGAACCGTCCATAGTCGCCACACCGGTGATCTTGCCCTCACCGTCCAGGGCTACCACGGATCCATCCTCGCAGGCCACCAGCAGCCCGTCACGACCTGGAAAGGCTGCCAGGACGGTGGGTGGGCTGTCCAGGCGCCGTGTCCACAGAGGCTTGCATCGGCCGTTGGCCGCCAGTACCAGACCGCTGGACAGGGCCGCCACTATCTCGGGCAGGCCGTCGCCGTCTATGTCGACCAGTTCGAGGTCACGTACATTGCGGGCTGGAATGGCATCACCCGGCCCCAGCTGCAGGTTGTACTTCGGCGTGCCGTCGGCGGCCCACACGGTGAGCCGGTTCCAGGTGCCATTGATCTCACTCATCACCTCCGGCTGCCCATCACCGTCCACATCGGTGTAGTAGATATGACCGCGGCTCATGCAGGCCCAACCGCCGATATCAATATGCCCCTCCGGCACGTCTGCGAAGGCACGAGGCGTACCGTCCAGGATGTCCCGGTCGATGACGGCCAGGGCGTGGGAGTCGGTGGGTTCCCGAGCCAGTAGCAGGCGGGGGGCACCACCCGGTCCGGCGATCAGACGAAACTGGGTGCCCGGTCCCCAGAATACGGGCAGGCGCTTCAACAGGTGGCCGTGGCCGTCGATAATCTCCAGGGTGCAGGCACTGCCGGCGAACAGCTGAGTGCCGGTGGCTCCGACGCCATCCAGGAATGCGCCACTGGCCAGGCCGTGAATCCCCTCATGACCGGGCTGAGACTTGAACCAGTATGTCTTGGCCGCTCGCCACACGGCTGCGTCCATCTGTGAGGTGAAGTCCCAGACCCGATCTCCTGTGACCGGATCGAAGGCGATGATCTGCTCGTCCACGCAGCCAGCCACCAGCACTCTGGCTTCCGGCCACCAATGAATCACCCGCACCGGCCCGTCGGTGGTCAGGCGTCGGACCACGACTCCGCACTCATCAACGAGATACACGCCGGCGCCTGCGGCCACAGCCAGCCATTCCTCCCGGGCGACAGTGACTCGCACCAGGTCGGCGACTCCGGCATCGAGCCGGGCGGCGTACAGCAGAGGTTGCTGCGGCACCGACGCCGAAGCGGGGCCACCGTCCGGTTCGATCTCCGGTTTGCCGGCAATGGCTGCAAGCGCCATGTTCACGAGCAACACGAGGGCGCTCCGTATCACTTTGCCGGGGGCTAGGCTCTCGATCCGATGCGTGCCGACACCCAGGGCAAAGGACTGCTGCGGACCATCTCCATTCGCCATGCCGGCCAAACGCACCTCGGTGGACTGCCTCGTGCTGACCCAGAGTACGCCCGCGGCCAGATCCCAGTCGACATCGATGGGTATGTCTGCCTCGAGCAGCGTCCGGTGGGTCGAGCTGCTGCGATCCCCGGGCGTCCCTACCCGCGTCACCCCTGTCCCGGTGATGCGATCGGGGCCCAGGGAAACGAGGTCTCCTCGGGTACCTTCGTACTCGCCGCTAACCAGGAGAAGATCGCTGGCCCCGCTCAGGACGGCTGCCTGGGGAGTGACCCGCTTGCACACCATCTCATCTGGCGTCGACACAGCGGACAGGAGTATCAGTTTCTGACCTTCTGTCACGGGACCACGCCACACCATCCGTGCCCGATTGCCGTCCACCTCGGTGGGCAAATGGTCGCACAGGATCACCCGTACCCCCGAGGCGCCTACCAGGGAGCTGGATACCTCGGGTGGGCACCAATCGCTGTCTCCCTCCCACCACAACTCGACCTCGGCTTCGGCCGCAGTGCGGTGAAAGGTGAGGCGGTCGGCCACAAGTAAACACCGACCGACATGGTGGAGAAGAACGCGCTCCCAGGCTGCTCCGGAGGCGTGGGGGGTATCGCCCCGGGTCGCCACTACTTGCCCGGTGACGCCACAGTGACGGAGGGCCGTGTCCATGGCTACGCGGGACTCAACCGTGCCGTCGAGCCGCACCCGTACCTGGTTCTGGAGACCGGCCAGCACGGTGTGCCCGTCGAGGCGGGCTTCCAGCACGGCAAAGGTATGATAGGGATTCCGCGAGGCGCCGTTGAGTCCCTTGATCAGCAAGAAGTCGCCACTCGCATCGGCAGCGCTGCGCCAGCTGGCGAACAGGAAGGACTCCTCGTGAGTCAGGCCGTACGTACGTGTACGCCACATGGGTTCGGGTAGGGAATGTACCGACCATCGGCCCACCAACTCGTCGGGGGTTCTCTCCGCCAGCTCGGGTCCCGGCCAGAAGGACTGGCCCAGACGCAGTGTCTGGCGATCCACCCCCGTACGCCGGGCATACGTAAAGAAGCGCCCGTCGCCGGTGAGGTAGGCGGCTTTGTGGAGGAAACCGAGGGAGGCCGAATTCAGAGCCCAGTCCGGCTCCCGCCCGGAGATGAGGATATCTAGCCCGCGGAGCAGACCGGTCAGGTTTCCGTTCTCCAAAGGGTCGCGTTCGCCGGTGAGCAGCAGGTAGCTCAGGATGGGTGCAATACCAGTGCAATACCAGAACAAATTGTCGTTTTCGCCCCCCACCCATGCGTGCTCTGACAGGGAGGCGAAGTGCTGGCGCGCCGCCGCTACCCCGTGCTCCCAGAGAGGAGCGGGGTAGCCCCGATGGAAGTATCGGCACAGACAGTAAAGGGAGATGGCCGACCACTGGCCGTGGCGGGTGCCCACGAAAGGCGGAGCCTCGTCATAGGGCCACCGACCGGACTGGCTGTTTTCCAGCAACGAGCGCCGGTATACGCGGTCCTCGGCATGGAAGAACTGTCGGGCAAAGGCGTTGGTCACCCGTAACCGGTCCGCGTCGCTGAACACCGGGCTTTCTTCCACCAGATCCCAGAATAGGATCATCATGTGGGCGTTGTAGTGATAGGGACCAGCCAGGGGCTCATCCTTGTTCTCCACCCGCTCCCCATCGAGATCGGCGATTTCGGCCCTGGCCTCGTCGTCCGGGAAGGCCAGACGCAGGAACTGCTGGGCCTCCTCCTCCACGCCGGTCATGTAGTAGGCAGCCAGACGCTTGCTCAGGGAGTTCCAGCCGAAGTAGCCCACCGAGCCGTACCCGGCCGAAGCCTCCCAGATCTCGTAGTCGGCCAGCTGGTCCGGCAACGACAGGTCCTCACCCAGGGCGATGTCCATGAGCCAGCCCAGGGACAGGTCGCCCTCCGTATCAGACGGCCGCGGCCGTGCTGCCTCCTCCAATCGCTCGCACAAAGCCTCCACCGCAGCAGCCACGCCCGCGTCATCGCTGCCGCCCGCGAGGATGGCGTTGTGCCCGTTGCCGAAAGGGTTGTGCAGGGACCGCAGCACATGACCGCCCCGCCCGGGGTACCTCAAGTCCAGGAGACAGAAGTGCCGGTTGTAGAGCTCCTCGATGGTGCGGTGGGTCGAGCGGTTGCCCACGAGAATGACGTGGCCCGTCAGAGGCACCTCCGCAGTCGCGGTGCGTACGGGGACTGCGACGCCGGTCAGAGTCCGAATCGTCTGCCCGATGCGGGCCGCCAGGTGATCGTAAACGCCATGGTCGGGTATTTCCAGGGTCGCGACCGCCTGGCCGGCCCGAACCAGGGGCGTCTCGAGGTGGAGTTCTTTGAGGAAGCTGTACTGAAGGGCGGGATCGGCGGAGTCCATCATTATTCATCCTTAAAAGACGGAGTCTGGGTTGAAGAGGGGTCTGGTTATTATCCGTTACGCTATATGGTCTCTGTTGAATGGGCGTCGGCGTCGGCCATCAGCATTTCCTTTGCTTTTTGAAATCAACGATTTGCATTGAGAGGGGAATAAAGAATATAACCTCTGGTGCGGGCTGTCAATAAAAGAACTGATTGTGTCAACTTGTTCCCTATTTTTTCCATCTCGGTGTTTAGGTACCTGTTGGTAATATAAATAGGCCATAAACTATTCTATTACACCTATATTTTACAATGGTTTGTAGTGGTATATGTAGTTGACTTTTGGTTGATTATTTTGTATCTTGTTTAGTGGTGATTTAGCTCTAAAATGTCGATATCCCAACAGGAGGTAAACATGGCCCGGCAACCTAATGAAGTATCTGATTACACTCCCTTTTCTGGTGTTGAGTCATGGTTAAGCAAGCTAAATAAACGTCCATTCCATGGCCTGTTTACGCGCATTCCTGACAGGCGATTAAGGCAAAATGACCTTGTTTCGGTTGTAATGACAATTGTGGAACCATCCCCTTCAACGGAGCCTCCAGCAATTTTCAGATCTCCCAAGATATTGATCCACGAAAACCTGAAAGGTGATCTGATACCAAAATTTGATACCATTATCTCAGGCATCCAGACGCAGCATGATCTGAATCGCAATGAGGCGCTTGCCAATTTCGCACAAGCTGCGATTTGGGGGGATGAAATGGCACGTATTCTCCGTGGTATGGACTCGCTGTTGTTTTCTGAGCCTTTTTCAGAGATAACAATCCTTCCATACCAGATAGACGTGTTACATGAGAGCGATAAAATTCCTCCTTCTTGGCGGCTTAGTGATGCCATGTCTAAATATTTGATGGCGGGACACATACACAGCAAGATGTTCAACGACCTTGACATTGGCGAACCATTTAGAATCAATTGGTACGGTATTCCGGCCCTTCCAATTAGTATCTCTGATTTTGACAAGGTATATGGCGGCAAGGCTAACGAATTGAGAACTAAGGTCGAGGTGAAATGGCATCACAAGATACCCGTTGAAAAATATCGTGATTTCATGGAAAGCTCTAACGGTGAGTTCCACATTGAAGTAAGTCATCAGACGCAACCGCAACAGGAAGATAAAACGGTACAAAATAGTATTATCCGCGTGGGAGATTACTGGGAGATTTATTACCAGGGAGATCGTACTTTTTTGGATGATAGCGATGGCATCAGATATATAGCTCATTTAATAGATAATCCAGAAAGCGACATACTGGCTTATGACCTGGTGATCGAATGGAGTCGGGGGCGGACAGGTGTGAATAGTAAAATCCGAGCTACCGACACGAACATTGGAATGATGCCTGAATAAATTGAAAGGAACAAGGACAGGTTGCACGAATTGAGAGATAAGAAAGAAAAATGCAATAACGAAAATCGATCCTTCCCTGAAGAGGTTCAAGTAGAGATGGATTATTTAATAGACCTATTGAGTCGAGAAATAGGCTTAAACGGCGAGCCACGGCCTACTGGTCCCAAAGAAAATGCACGTACGACTGTACAAAAGAGAATAGCCACGGTCATTGATAAATTGAAGGAATTCCTTCCAACATGCGGAGAATTTATAGAAGGCCATATTGAGACAGGCAAATATTGCAGGTATAATCCGCCCACAGGAGACAATAAAATAGATTGGGCTGTAAAAAAATGAAATAAAAAAGCAACTGTGCCGCTAAATGGCACAATGTGCCATCAAATGTCACGCAGAGTTGGTAGAACCACTGAGGATTGAACCTCATGGTTCTGCCCGGCTTTGCAACAAAAGTTGTCGCCAGATAAATGGCGATACCAACCCCCCTCTGAGGAGCCTTGCCGGGCCGCCCTCGGAGGGGTTTTTTTTTAGGAGGTCAGAAGAATGTCTAACAGACTGTTGAAGTACGAACAAGCGGCGGAGATAACAGGCACACCACTTTCATGGTGGTATGAAATGGGAAGGCACGACGCTCTGCCAGTACCTGTGGTTAAGATAGGAAAATACCGTCGCATATCTGAAAAAGCCTTGATCAGCTGGATTGAATCTGGAGGACAGAATAACAAAGCCGATGCGCCCTAGTCCGTGGCGGAGGCGGGCACACCGGCTGCACCAGCAAACCCAAACAGAAAGGAGTAAGCTGATGAATGTCTCTTAGTAACGCTAAGGCCGCTCAGCGTCAAGCATGAAAACAACGGGCTGGTTTCTATGCGTTGGCGATGTCGAGAAAATATAGGGCCCGAACTTCCATGAAATATACAACAAAAGGATATTTTATCATGTTAGAGAACAAGCAAAGCTATGATGCACACAGCCAGTATGCAAAAGCAGAAGGCAGTGGTGTTAACGATGATATATTGGAGTTCCCTTGCAAAGAACTCTTACCTCCGGGGCAGTATAGAATGTTGATAGCCTCATGGGAGGATATGGGTATCCATGCCACACCGGACGGTCCTCGACGTAAGATTGCTTTTGCGTTTGACACCGTCCAGTTGGCGGACAGTAACGGAAGACCGTTCCGGCTAAACAAATGGCTCAATTTCAGCAACCACGCTGATGCCAACCTAACCAAACTGCGTGTGGCGGTGCATGGCAAAGGACTAACAGCTGAGCAACTGAAGGCCCTGAATATTAAGTCAGAGCTAATCGGCAAGGAAATTGGCTGCCAGATCTTGCACAGAGAGCGTGAAGGACGCCCGTTCGCATCCATCGATTCGTTCGTGCCGTTGGAAACCATATAAGGAGCGTGAGCGGCCGCGGTGTTCGTGGCTGCGGCCGCTCAAAAAGAATCATGACGATGCTCCGAACTGTCGATGGCACCACGCAGAATATCCTCGATCTGCTGCATAGAGGCGGTCGGTTTCGCTATAGCTTCACGCTACCCGAGCGAAAATCCCTCTGGCAGGGAGTGGAACATCCTTTCCGCGTACCTGATATTGACCACAATATCTACTTTGGCGTGCACCCTTGCCTTGTAGAGAAATCACCACATCAGCGATGCACCAACGACGACATCTGCGCCATAAACTGTCTCTATGCCGAGTTCGATCCCGA